>Ga0315555_1000094_pt1 | contig 52977 bp, 35 predicted proteins | sample SalMarSW160380MG_FD_202113 | JGI IMG/M metagenome (GOLD analysis project Ga0315555, IMG submission 202113) | Salt marsh sediment microbial communities from the Plum Island Ecosystem LTER, Massachusetts, United States - Salt Marsh Sediment SW1603-80 ... | reverse complement strand
CGACAGCGAGCATCGGCAACGACGCATTCCAGGAAGCGGATACGACGGGAATAACAAGACCGGTCACAAAACACAATTTCATTGTCAACGATCCAGAAGACCTATGCATAATCTTAAAGCAGGCATTCTATATTGCGCGGACTGGAAGACCGGGTCCTGTTGTTGTGGACATTCCCAGGGATATCTTAACAGCAGAACTGGACTTCATATATCCTGAGGATATAAAGATTCCCGGATACAACATCACCATGAAGGGAAATCCGAGACAGATCAAAAGGCTCATGGAAGCAATCGCCAGTGCAAAGCGGCCGCTCATATATGCAGGGGGAGGCGTCATCAGTTCCGATGCTTCCGAAGAGCTTACAAAATTCGCAAAGAAAACGGGTATTCCCGTCACACTGACACTCATGGGACTGGGAGCCTTTCCGGGTACCGACAAGGGGTTTCTGGGAATGCTCGGGATGCATGGCACGAAGGCGGCAAACTACGCAGTAGATAAATGTGACCTGCTCATCGCGATTGGCGCGCGGTTCGACGATAGAGTAACCGGCAAACTGTCCATGTTTGCTCCGAATGCCAAATTCATCCATATAGACATCGACCCTGCTTCAATCAGAAAGAATGTCGCAATCGACATTCCCGTTGTTGGTGATGCGAAGCAGATCCTCCAGGAGATGCTCAAGCATGTAAAGAAGCTCGATATCGGCGAATGGATCAAGGAAATCGAACAGTGGAAGAAAAAACATCCCCTCTCCTACGAGACCGGCGATGATATTCTGCGGCCGCAGTTCATTATCGAACAGCTGTACGAAGTCACGGAGGGGAATGCGATCATCACGACCGAGGTCGGCCAGAACCAGATGTGGGCAGCCCAGTTTTTCAAATACACAAAACCGCGCCAGCTTATCACCTCCGGAGGTCTCGGAACCATGGGCTACGGCATGCCTGCTGCAATCGGCGCCCAGCTCGCTCATCCCGAAGCCACGGTCATAGATATCGCGGGTGACGGCAGTATACAGATGAATATTCAGGAGCTTGCCACAATTACACAGAACATGCTTCCGATCAAGGTCTTGATCCTCAACAACGGGTATCTCGGTATGGTGCGTCAATGGCAGGAATTTTTCTTTGACAGACGCTATGCAGCCACCTGCTTGAGGAGAGACAAAAGATGTCCGGAAGTTTGCTGTAACCCGGGACCCGAATGCCCGCCCTATGTTCCTGATTTTGTGAAACTTGCAGAGGCATACTTTGCAGTCGGCATGAGGATCCGAAAAAAAGAAGAGGTAAGAGACGCCCTGATCGAAGCGATTAAGGTAGACAAGCCGGTTGTAATGGACTTTATTATTCATCCGGAAGAGAATGTTACACCCATGGTGCCCGCAGGCGCGCCGATCAAAACGATGATAAGCAGTAAGGAGGACGCTGAAAACTACCTTCTGGCCTGACGCTGGTTGCACCGGTTCAATGACATGCAGCTCGTACACTTTGGGGCGTGTGGATCAGCAATGGAGAAGGCGTCAGTTGTTCTGCTGCCTGTGGCCCGATACGCGGGTCGCGATCTCTATTCAGCCATCGGCTTTCAGCCATCGACTGAACATTCCAGTAAAGGGGCGATCGAATGGAAAAGGAATACACACTAGGGGTGCTGGTTCAAAACAAGAGCGGTGTTCTTGCACACATAGCCGGTTTATTCAGCGGCCGTGGGTACAACATAACCGAACTATCAGTAGGAGAAACCGATACAGCGGAATACTCCAGAATGACAATCGTTGTGAGGGGCGATGATCAGGTCGTTGAACAGATCAAGAAACAGCTCAATAAGTTCATCGATGTCATAAAGGTGTGGGACCTCTCCGATAAATCCTCAGTGCACCGTGAACTAATCCTGATCAAGGTGAAGGCCATACCTGCAAGGAGGCAGGAGATCTTCCAGATAACCGACGTATTCAAGGGGTCTATAGTCGATATATCTCATGAAACGCTGACACTGGAGATAACCGGGATTTCAGAAAAAATCGAAGCGCTGATCGAAATTTTAAAACCGTACGGAATAATAGACATTGCACGGACAGGCAGAGTTTCGATAACCAGAGGATTCAGCAGGCCCGGAGGGAAAAGTAATGGATAAGGTACGTATCTTCGACACGACGCTGCGGGACGGCGAACAGTCACCCGGAGCAAGTATGACTGTTGAGCAAAAGGTCGAAGTCGCAAAACTGCTGTCAAAAATGAATGTGGATATCATAGAGGCGGGATTTCCCATTTCCTCACCGAAACAGTTCGACGGTGTGCACCGCATTGCTGAGGCCATTGAAGGATCCGTCATTGCGGGACTTGCTCGGGCCCTTGAAAAGGACATTATCGAATGTTTACGGGCGCTTGAACCGGCAAAAAAGAAGAGGATACATACCTTCATCGCGACCTCGGATATTCATATGACCTATAAACTGAAAAAATCGAAGGAGCAGGTGCTGCGGCTCGCCACAGATGCTGTACGGTTGGCAAAAACATTTACCGCAGATGTGGAATTCTCCGCCGAGGATGCAACACGGAGCGACTGGGATTTCCTCGTTGAGGTTTATGCCGCTGTTATTGCTGAAGGTGCGACAACCATAAATGTGCCAGATACCGTGGGATACACCACACCGGACGAGTACAAAAGACTGATCGAGCATCTCATCAGAAACGTCACCGGGATCAAGCGAGCGGTTATCAGTGTACACTGCCATAACGATCTGGGACTCGCAACCGCAAACACTCTCGCCGCACTGCTGGCAGGTGCACGGCAGGCTGAAGTTGCGGTCAACGGCATCGGTGAACGGGCCGGTAATGCATCTCTCGAGGAAGTCGTAATGGCCATAAGAACCAGATCGGACACCTTCGGTTTTAAAACAGGCATAAAAACTGAGCTCATCTATCCGCTGAGCAAAACGATTACGAGCTATACGGGAATGCAGGTCCAGCCGAACAAGGCGATTGTCGGAGAAAATGCATTTGCTCACGAAGCTGGCATTCACCAGGACGGCGTTATCAAACACAGCCTGACCTATGAAATTATGAAGCCGGAAACAGTAGGAAGGCAGAAATCAACTCTTGTGCTCGGCCGGCATTCCGGCAAACACGGACTGAAAGCGCGGCTCACCGAGCTCGGATACTTTCCGAAAGAGGGAGACTTCGCTAAGATATATGACAAATTCATGGAAATTGCTGACAAAAAGAAGGAGGTGTTCGACGAAGACCTCATCGCGCTTGTCGAGGAAGAGCTCAACATCCTTCCCGAAATATTTTCCCTTGTCTACTTCAGCGTTGTTACGGGCAACATGGTGCTTCCAACTGCAACCGTGAAGCTGAAAAAAAATGACACGATATTTCAGGAAGCGGCAACCGGCGACGGTCCGGTCGATGCGGTGTATCGGGCAATAGAAAAAATCACCGATACACCCATAGAGCTTAAAAGTTACTCACTCAACGCGGTGACACGCGGAAAAGATGCCATGGGCAGTGTCAACATACTCGTTGAGAAGGATAACAAAATTTACAGGGGGTACGGTGTGGCCACCGATGTCATCGAAGCCTCAGCACACGCGTTTCTAAACGCGATTAACAGAATCCTCAACAACAATACGGGGTCAGAGATAGTATGGTGAAACTGTTTGATACAACACTCAGGGATGGCAGCCAGGGCGAAGGGGTAACCTTCTCCAGCGAGGATAAAGTCAAGGTAGCGCGTGAGCTCGATTACCTGGGCATCCACTACATAGAGGGCGGGTGGCCCGGTTCAAACCCAAAGGACATCGCTTTCTTCAAAAAGGCTCGGAAAATCGAATTCAAGAACGCAAAGATATCCTCATTCGGCAGCACCCGAAAAGCGAAAAATAGGCCCGATGAAGATCCCAATCTTCGTGCGATCATCGATGCTGGCGCTCCGACAGCAACTATCTTCGGTAAATCGTGGGACCTGCATGTAAAAGAGGCTCTACGCACCACGCTCCGTGAAAATCTCAAAATGATCGAAGACTCAGTCGCATACCTCAAGGATGCGGGACTCGAGGTTATATACGATGCTGAACATTTCTTCGACGGGTATCGAGAAAATCCGGATTATGCCATGGAGACGCTTAACGCTGCTTACAGAGGAGGTGCGGACACGGTTGTGCTCGCAGACACGAACGGCGGCACCCTTCCTTTTAAGGTCGGAAAAATCTTTCAGGTCGTAGAAAACAACGTGAAATGTCCACTCGGAATACATGCACATAACGACTCGGAGCTGGGTGTTGCAGTAACGATTGAAGCCGTCAGGCACGGTGCAGTACACGTTCAGGGGACCCTTAATGGATACGGAGAACGGTGCGGCAATGCAAATTTGTGCTCGATCATTCCTGTTCTCAAACTCAAGATGGGTATTGACTGCATAAGTGACGACAATCTGAAGAAACTGTCGGAAGTTTCGAGATATGTCAGCGAGCTCGCTAATATGAGACACGATGCGCGGATGCCATTCGTCGGTGAAAGCGCCTTCACCCACAAAGCCGGTATCCATGTTGACGCAATGATGAAGAACCTGAAAACCTACGAGCATACTGACCCCGGCCTTGTCGGCAATGTGCGGAGAGTTCTCGTTTCGGATCTCTCCGGAAAAAGCAACATCTATTTCAAGGCCTCACAGTTCGGCATTGACCTGAGTGACATCGAGGAGCATTCTGCAAAAACCCGAGATATTCTCCAGAAGCTCAAAGAGCTGGAGGATGCCGGATACCAGTTTGAAGGGGCGGAAGGTTCATTCGAAATACTGCTGAAAAAACTCATCAAAAAGTGGGATGACTACTTCCTGCTCGAGGGCTTCAGGGTAATCACCGAAAAGAGGGGGCCGGAGCAACAGCCGCTGTCTGAGGCGACTATGAAAGTGATTGTGGACGGAGAAAAGGAGCTTACTGCAAGCGAAGGCGTGGGCCCGGTCAATGCGCTAGACAAGGCCATGAGGAAAGCTCTTACGATCTTTTACCCAACCCTCGAGGAGATGCGGCTCGTGGACTATAAAGTGCGTGTTCTGGAAACAAACAAGGCAACGGAGGCGCAGGTACGGGTGCTCATTCAGAGCAGCGACGCAACCGATACGTGGGGCACTGTCGGCGTTTCTCAAAACCTTATGGAGGCGAGCTGGATTGCGCTCGTCGATTCAATATCCTATAAACTCATGAAGGATGAGAAGGCAGGAAGGACCATCAAGCGTAAACAATGATGCTCTCAGATATTTTACTTCCAACCACATAATTTATTTTACCCTCTGGCAGGTCGGTGTCCCCCACTCGTCTTCTGCTCCTCTTTACACATAATACCTCCACTGTAAGTCTGAAATTCGCCAATAAATTGGAAATGAAATTAACCATATTTTATAATTAGAGTAGCCAGGGGTATTATCCGGTTACAGAGCCTCCGGATACTTTCGGTACGAGAAGAGTCTTTCAGGACGTATAAGGTTTTGACGTTTATCTAACCAGCGAGAAAAACCGGAAGGAGCAGCAGCGTGAAAAAGACACAAACGGTTCTCAGTTTTCTGAAAAAAGAAAGAGGAGTTAAAGCTCAGGGTAAAAAAACGAAGCCTCGAAACAGGCAGGGCACAAAACATACAGTAACAAAAAACCCTGCTGTAAAAAAAACAGGAAAAAACACTCTCCATCTACAGGCGGCAACCTCTCGTGGAAAGCAGGAATCATTATCGAAAAGCAGCGTATACCGTACTCTCACACCTGAACAGATGCTCGAAGCTGCAATAGAAAATGTGCTATCATTCGACAGCAAGCTGCGGCCTCCCAACTCAAAAGAGAAGCCAGGGGGGCTCATTGAATTCCCCGGGGATGAATCGAGAGAAATGATCATCGTCGGTGATCTGCACGCCAACAAAAGGAACCTCAAAGCCATCCTACAGGATGCCGGCAACCTTTATAAACTAGAGAGAAACGAGGCTGTCCTTGTATTTCTTGGTGATATCGCCCATGACGAACGGACAGGCCACCTGAAGGAGATGCAGTCGTCCATACAAATCATGGATATCCTTATCCACCTTATCAACAAATATCCGGACAATATCATCTATCTGCTGGGAAATCATGATACACTGAGTCCGCAGCTTTCAAAAAGCGGTATTCTGCAGGGCGAGCTCTTTCACCGAGCGCTTATAGAACAAAGGGGCGAAAGGTATGCAGATCTTATTCAGCGCTTTTTCAACGCTCTCCCCCTCTGCGTCATACACCAATATTTCTGCGCTGTGCATGCCGGGCCCGTAAGAGGAGGAATCGGCAGGAGAGAGCTCACAAACATCAATCATTACCCGGACTGCCGGCATCAGCTCATATGGAACAGAATCAATGAGGTGTATTCCACACCGAGCATGAAAGAGTACGGCCTACAGGACCTTGAAGACCTGCGAACAGCGCTGAGGCTTCCACAACATATACCGATAATAGTCGGACATAATCCAATGTGGAAGTGGGGAGGAGATGATTCAATATGGATCAATATCCTTCGCACCCACGACCATGTCATTCTCTACAGCGGCGCTCAAAAAATATGCCCGTATATCTCCGTGCGGAATTCATTCCAGTACGAGGTAAAGTATGCAAATTTAAAGTTGAAAGAACGGAAGTTTGTTCTTGATAACTACTGACATAAAGCACGGCAGTTCAGCCAGACATACATCAAAGAATACACACCGGATATGGGGGTAAAGAATGGAAAATTACAACTATGATTTTGTACAGGAGTTTGTCCATGATGCTGATCTTCGGAATCTTCTCTGCCTTGACAGGGAGCTCGAGACATTAATGGATTACCTGCTCAGGGATGATTTTCTCTCTATCGATGAAGGCATACATATCCCCTTCTTCGCCGAGACTAGAGACTATATTGGCGCGAGAGAGAAAGATGACCACAATGCAGTGTGGATCATTAAACAAGTGCAGGACGCCGACATTATAAATACTGAAATGGCTACCATCTGTTTTTTCCTCGATATATATACCCACACCATATCAGCTCCGCAGGTTATCACGAGAATCCACGGTGCTGTTTATAAGGCAACCAGGCTGATAAGGAAAGCCGAACAGCTTACCGGTGCACATTACACTGAGAGAAAACAGCTCAAGGAACAGCTTCTACTGGATATAGTCAACCGGTGGATATTTTTTGATGAAGATAGAAATCCCAATAACTACATGATAAAGTATAACTCGCGAAACAATCAAATCGTCATTGCCATTGATTTCCTGAATGCCGACCTTCTTGCGTCTGAGATAAAGATAAAAGGCACAGAAGATAAATTCGGATGGGAAAGAATGGAGAAAACCAGGTACCTTACACCGCTTAAAAGTGAAAATTGCACAGAATACAGCATTGATTTCTTCAATATACGATTCAACCGCTTTAGAAAGCTCACTTTGCGGTTCATAGAAGATATCTGTAAAAAAGTTCTCAGGCTCAATCCTCAAAAAAACAGCATGAGTAAAACAATCGCGGAAAACATCATACGGCGGGTCGACTATCTCTACACATACTTTTCAGGGCGCCTCCCGGGAGAACAGAAAAAAAGCCGGAAATACAGCACAATGGGAAAAACCTTCGAAAAGGTATACGGTTCCAGTAAAAAAATGACATAAAAAAGTTATCGCCTATTCGATACAAGCCCCATATAAAAAATGATAAACTTTCTTACGCCCTTTTTATACATAGCGTATTAATGTAAGTATAATCATCTATTAAAAATTATTGTGAAGGGGCCGGCGGTAGATATGTATAGCGTATTCAAGAATGTACGAAGACTTGTGCGCGCATTTCCTCGATACCGTACTGTATGCACGAAATATGCACCAATGCACCTGCTTGTACCATATCAGCCGTCTATATACATATAGGCGGGTATTACACCCATGTTCATCTTTGCACTTTTCTCAAGCAGCACTTCGGTAAGCGACTGGCTAAGTCTTCTCTTGTTGTCAAAAAAGTCAGATCGTACTCTACCCGCCTGCCGCGCTATTTCCTTTTTGCGATGATCTGTTGCATAGTGGGTATCGAGATCGGCGAAAAACATGAGTATATCCAGTATGTCTCTGTTGATATCGTCATCCTGATCCTTTGATTCATCGAGAATTTTCCCAAGGTCATTTACGTCGGCTATTGTCGGCTGATACAGCTGGTATCCTTCTTCCGGAGAGCTGTACACCTTGATGAGAAACCCAAAGAGGACTCGAAGGGTCTTGCTGTAGATCTCATTTCTTTTATATTTGGATAATATTCTAAATATGCTTTCTACGACAAAATAATTCGGAGCCACAAAGTCCAGATATTTTTCCGGGTTATGCCCTTCAAGAAGCGTATCGATTGCGTATCGATTGTTGCTTTCAAGTATCTTCAGATAGAGAGGGTAGTTATCACTGTTGATACCCTCCCTGTTGAGAAAATGGGCATAAGAAACGAGCGCGTTTGCCGCTTTCTTACTACCTCCCTCCAGCACCTGAGAAATATACAAATTCTTCAGGTAATCAACTTCTTCTTCCGTGACTATCCCGACTGCCTGTTCGGCTCTTTTTGTATCGATTGTATCCATATCCAAGTCCCCGTACGTTATACTGAAGTGATACCTCCCTGGCGTGGAATCCCGTGTCCGCTTTTCACGACGCGTGCTTTTGTAAGTGCCCCTCGGGTAAAGTGCCCCTCGGGTAAAGTGCCCTTCGGGTATAAGCACCCAATGGTACTTTTAGTGCCCCTGCATACCACAGGTTCAGAAACGGGCACCCTATCCTGCTGACAAGCACGGGATCCACGCTGATAGGTATTTTCCCACGCTAAAGCAGTATGCTCAGAACGTGTGGCTGAGTTACGCAACTTCCTGCTTACCGGCACTCGGCTTCGCATTCGGTTTTGCCTCGGTCTTCTTTGCTGCACCCCCGCCTGCCTTCGAAGCCTTTTCTCTGTCATATATCTTCGATTTTTCAAAGGCCACCTCTTTTCTCGGCGGTACCTCAAAATCTTTATAGATCATTCGCACAAGCAGAACAGGGGGAATAACATCAATCAACTCTTTCCTGTCATCGAAAAAGTAATTCCTGATCTCGTTTGCATGAATTGCGACTTCCTCCATATCTCGTGTATGATCTTCGAGGCCCTCGAGCAGCGCCACCTTATCGAGAATATCCAAAATACACCTGTTCAAAGAATCTTCCTGACCCGCCTCCTCATCGAGATGTTTTCCGAGGGCATTCACCTCCGAAACGGTCAGGGGATAAATTCTGTACCCGTCTTCAGGACTGTTGTACGTTGCCTGAAGCACCCCCAGAATAACAGAGAGAGATTTTGCATAGATTCCCCCAGGATGCCTCTCTGCGAGAAGCCCGAAACACGCTGTTAAAAGCTGTTGATTCGGCTGAATGGAACTGAAAAAGAGAAAAGGATCACGTTCACCAATCAAGGAGTCGATGACCCAATGATTCCCGATTTCAAGCATCTTGACGAACAGCGGATAGTTTTCGTACGTAATACCGGTCTTGCTCAAAAACCGGGCGTAGGTAATTGCCGCTTCAACAGCCTCTTCAGTTCTACAGGAGAGTATGCCGCTGAGCATGCTGTTTTCAACAACAGCGATATCCTTACTCGTATAAACCTTTTTCTTATCAAGGATGACCATCTTTATCCTCCTCCAAATGATTGATTAACCTTCAAAAACTGTATTCGGAAGTACTTCCTTCACCAGGTAGTCCGATTTTACAAGCAGTACCTGCGGGATTGCATCTTCCATCTTCCTTCTCTTGTCAAAGAACTGCGTCCGGATAAGATTGCACTGACGCGCAATCCCCTCCATCTCCTCATTACCCTGACCCTCAAGCAAGGATATTCGGTCAAGTATATCGAGAATCGCTCTGTTCACCGGATCGGATTGCCCCTTATCCTTGTTTAAATGTTTTCCGAGATTGTTCACATCGTTGATAGAGAGTTTATGCACTGCATACCCGTCCTTTGCGTAACTATAAGCAGCCTGAAGTACCCCGAGCACAATGGAAAGAGTTTTAGGATAAATCCCTCCAGGATGCCAGTTTGTCAGCAGCCGGAAACAGGTTGAAAGCAGATGCTTTGTCGGCTGAATCGGGGTGAGCATGAGAAATGGATCGGAATCACCAATCAGTTGGTCTATTACATAGTGATTCTCCATTTCAAGAAGTTTCAGGAAGAGCGGGTAGTTCTCGTTTGTCAAGCTGCTCTTTCTCAAAAACCTGGTATAGGCCATCCCGGCCTCAACAGCGTCGGGTGTTCGGCATGCGAAGATGTTGTTGATGATATGATTTTCCACACGGAAAATCGAGTCCTCCGACCATACCTCTGTGTCAAGCTCAGTTATCTGTTCTGCCATGATAATTCCTCCTTGCCTCTTTAAAAATTAGGGTTTTATCTAAAAAAAAAAATTATTTTCGTGCCATCGGCTTTGTTTTCCGCGGATGAACTGTTGTCTTCATATAATCTTTCCGAGCAAGAATCTCCTCAGGCATCACGCTCTGCATCTCAAGCCTCTTATCGTAAAAAGCATTTCGTATGGCAACTGCATGAGCCGATATCTTGTTTATCTCCTCATCATCTTCATTTTGTGTATAGTACTCCGCAATATCGGACAGGATATCCAGTATAAAACGGTTCAGGATATCGCTCTGTTCCCGGTTCTTATCAAGGAATTTTCCTATGGAATTCAGATTTTCAATCGTCAGCGGATGTAAAGAAAAGCCTTCTTTCGAGCTGTGATAGGTGCGGTATAAAATTCCGAATAGTATCTGCAGTGTCTTGTCATGCACCCCGCCTGCGGAATATTTGTACAGCATTTTAAAGCAAAAATCTACGATATAGTAGTTGGGCTGCACGACTGAAAAAAAATCAAAAGCATCATTCGCACCTAAAAGAGCTTCAATAACGTGGTAGTTCTCATCCTTCAGTAGCTCTAAAAACAACGGGTAATTGTCACTATCAAGCCCTTTATCATTGAGAAACTTTGCGAACTCTAGCGTTGCCTCAACACTGTGCTGTGCGTTGCACTTCATAAATCTGTTAACTGCATTAACCTGAAGTTTGTACAGCTCTTCTTCAGTCCAGATATTTGTCCACTCGAGATTAAGCATGGCAGACTCCGTTTTTTTGTAGTATCTGCTGCAGACAGTAAAGCAATTAATATGCCAACGACATCTCATAGCAGAAACAATCCGGTGTGCAGCGATCTGCAGGGTACAGGAGAATAATTTCTTTTTTAACAATGAATTACGCTCGGCAAAGAGGCAGATGCCGTTTGTGTAACAGGATCCGGGTGTTGAACTGGTATATTTTCATGACAGGGAAGTGTCATATAAATATGATTATGTAATTTAAATGTGACATAACTCAGCCGGAATTCTTTTTCATGCCCGTATAGAGGATACTCGGTTTGAGAGTTCGGTTTGCAAGGTCGGATTTTATGAGGAGAACATCAGGGATGACATCGGCCATGTCTTTTCGCATATCGAAAAATGCCATGCGAATACTGTTGGCAACAAGCGCCACCTGTTTTTCTTCCACGTCTTCGTACAGCTCACCCAGCCGATATATATCGAAAAGAATGTCAAGGATGAGCCTGTTGATAGATGATTCCTGCCCCTTTTTCTTATTTAGATATTTTCCAATATTATAAATATCGGAGATCGTGAAACGGTACACGGTATACCCGTACCGGGATATTTTATAAGTATTCTGAATTATTCCAAGAAGCGAAAGTAGGCATTTCTCGTTGAGCTCGTCCCGTTTGAACCGGCTTAAAAACTTGAATGTCTCTTCAAGCATATACCAGTTCGGTTTTATAGAGGAAAAAAGCAGGAAAGGGTTACGCTTTCCGAGTAGACTTTCAATTACATACTCATTATTCGTCCTGAGCAGAAGAAAATACAAGAGGTAGTTTTTCTCATTAATACCGTCCATGTTGATACTTTTCGCTATTGTTACGGCCGCATTCACATTTTCCGTTGACCTGCAAAGAAGGATGTTTCTGAACAGATCGAGGATCGACTTCTCCTCTAACTTTTCATAATCTCTCAGTGTACGGTCAAAAGGTTTGCGCTGTTTTACCACAACCGTGTGATTTTTCATATCTATGCACATGTAACAAAGTATAAGTATTGTAATTCTAAACTAATTATAGAGTAGTGGAATGTATGTTTCAAATTTTTTGAAATCCTGTATACAAATGCACTATAATTATCAGTATGAGAGTGTATGCTAAAAAAGTTGCCACGCTATTTTCACCCGGTATATCGGACCTGCCGAAGGCCTATACCGATTTTACGCGAAACCTCGACAACAGTGAATTGAAGCGTCTCATCACAGCAATATATGCGAAATTGGAAAATGTAAAAAAGCTGAAAGCGGCCAATGTTTTTCTCATCGGGAGTATTTTAAAATTATCCGGCACACCGCCGGGAAAGCTTCTCGACTTTTTCGCACGCTTTCTGAAAGAAAAGATCAGTCTCCAGAACTATACCTACTGCCTGAATACAATTTTCCAGAAAACGGCACCGCTTCCTTCAGACATCCTGTTCGACCTTACAGAATACACATACCTGGATAGAAATATAATCCTCAAAAAATCAATTGAATTATCAGGAAAATTTCAAAAGAAAAAACCTGCGGATCTGGTGCTCTATCTGCTTATTCTTTCGCAGCGAAGCGACCTGAGCAATGAAAATTTAAAGCTTATTCTTTTACTGCTGAGAAGTACGGCGTCGAAAAACATATTACACGAAATCGGACCCCGATATTTTGAAATACTAAACGGAATTCATGATACACAGAAAGATATTGTTAGCGGTTCGGGAGAAAGACATGCAGTCAGGCATGCGGGAAATAGCGAACATGCGTCATACTACCTTGACAAACACTTTTCAGACAATAAAAACGTGCAGGAAGAACTTGTTAGCCCGCCTGCCAGGGGCATTAGCAGTCGTCATGTTGAGAAAAAAAACAAAAAGCAAGCGTCAGTATTACTTCAAGAGTCCACACCGGCAGTAGAAACCACACAAAAGGAAGACAATACTTTAAGCGCACAGGGACCTGAGGAAATTCTTGAAGTACGTACAGCCTCTATTCCCCTGCAGCCCGGTACAATCATCGGTATACTGAAAGAACACAAAAAGGTATGGATTCCGGCCTTGCTGATTGCAGCAGCTGCCGGTATTGGAATAATGTTTAGTGCAGGGAATATCGGAAAACAGGCAAATACAGCAAAACAGACCGCATCAGTCGGATATACGTCTGAAACAGCTTCTGATACAGAATCAAAGGATAAAACCCGGCAACCGGTTTCAAGAGCACAGCAGGACATAGCAGTATCCGACGGTGTTCCCGAAAAAAATGATTCCGATATATCAGGAGACAGCATCTCAGATCATGAGGTTGGCTCAATAATTCAAAACCATTACACAGTGAAAAAAGGGGATACACTTTCAGGTATCTCAAAGAAATATTATGATAATGCAAACCGGTACACTGCCATTGCTGAAAAAAACAATATCGCCAACCCGAATTTAATATATCCGGGTCACACGCTCATTATACCGGATCATCAAGAGAAATAAGGTCAATGTTCGAGGTACTCCCGGTACAGCCAGTTTTCCATTCCGCCTTCAATGCTGTAAATACGGGTAAAACCTCTATCAAGTAAAAACTTCACCGCCTGTATACCGTTACTACCGTTTCCGCTTATAACAATGATGTCTTGGTCCAGTGGAAACTCCTCGCTTTTTCTCTTGAAATTACCAGTATTCCACGTACACTGCAGAGCACCTATCACATGCCCCTTCTTGTACAGAGTTGTTTCTCGAAGATCGTAAAGGATATAATCCTTTTTTTGTGCCTGTATACGCTGCAAAAGGGTTTCAGGCATCATGATATTCTCGCTAAAAAGTATTTCATCTTCAAAAGAAGCATCTGCTTCGGCAGACGGATCTTCCCCCGATGAGATATTATTATCCTGCGCATATACCGGCACCCGAACATGCACGGTAATAAAAAGAAGAATTAAAAAAACAGGCAGTAACAAAAAAAACCGCAGCCACAGCCCGGCTTGATGTCGCTTCATACGCAGATCCGTTCTACTGATCCTGGTCTATACATCGTACTGCTCTGCAAACAGTGTCGAATACCTCTTTATCCATTCCCTCGCAACGCATCCAAAATCAAGCGCAACATTATACCGCTGTTCAAGCCTCTTCTTGAACAACTCAATACGAACAACCTGCTCCGCCATTCTTGCTTTGAGCAGCTCATTCGGGGTATCGAATGATATCGCAATCACGTATCGTCCACCCCGACACCTTCTGCACCGTGTAACATGTCCGTTAAGTGAGAAATTCCTTTCCTCAACCGAAACATCTATTGCAACTGATGTGCCGACCTGAATCTCGCAGCAGGTTGTAAGCTGGAGCCCCCCTTCGCCGATATTGTCGGATTCACCCACAATATGGTTGACAACCTTACCCGAATCAGTATTCTCCTGAAGGATTCTGGTTTTGAGAGGATAACTCAGCGGGTGTCGTATGTATTTTCTTCTCTCCATTTAAGTTTGCCCTTCAGGGTATCCATGCTCGATAGGGTATCCATGCCCGACAGGGTATGAAAACAGCGAAAGATCTCATTTTTCCGGTATAAGATAGGTAAAGTTCTTCCCCTCTGCGAGCTCTCGGAACTGCCCGCTAAGCTGCTGTATATCAAGCACCCTCCTGAACGTTCCACCGGTAATTGCAGCTATTTTTCGTAGAAGAGGCTCATCATATGCCATGAAGTCAAACGGTGAACCCACCCCAACCGTGTCGATAACAATATGGTGCTGGGCTGCTTCTTTAGCAAGGGTAATGATCGACATACGCCCCGATGTGGTGGGGATTCCGTCCGTCAACAGTATGATTCTTTTCGCACCGCCTGCAGCGGAAACACTGTCAATCGCCATACGCATGCCTTCGAACATGGCCGTAGATCCGTTCGGCGAAAGCACATCGACCCTGCTTTCGAGATGTTCGTAATTAATGGATGGTTTCTCTACAACTGAAGCCCATTCGCCGAAGCTGATAATCCCTATTCGATCTTCATGTTGCATAAGGAACTTGCTTCGAATGAACTCGCGCACCGCGTTCTTTGCCGCTTCTATTTTCATAATTCCTGAGATAAAATCGGCCATACTTCCCGATGTATCGATGAGCAGCATCAGTGTCTCGTGTGGTATTACTTCAATCTCATCGCCGACACCAGCAAAAAGGAGTTCACGTGATGCTCTGTTCAAACGCGCAACAAGCGCATCTTTGTCAGAAGCGGACGAAACAGCGACCCGTGCCTTGATCATCCGGTCGCCTTTTTTCAAAACAACGCTGTCGCCGGTTTTCACTCCAAATTGATCACGCAGGTATTTTGTCAGTCTGATAACCGGCTCGGATGATCCCTGGTCTTCCCTGAAGCCCTCAAGTATTTTGAGGCTTGGATTGCGAAACTGCGTGGAAGGGAGGCTCGTGTCACGGGTATCTGCTTCCGTAACATCATCTTTTTTCTTAAAGAGCCCCATTCATTTTACTCCGGAAGCTGTGTGCTTCAAAGGTTTTTTTTACCGAAGAGATCCAGAAACCTATCCTCATACTCCTGAAAAAGGCTCCATCTATCAAGTTCCGCCTTCAATGCTCCGGCTTTGGAAATATCTTCAGACGCTGCCTCGAACATATACTCAATTCTTTCTCGAATATCATGCGGGACTTTTTCACCCCGTGTTTCGCTCTGTTCCCCTTCCTCAAACTCCGCTTCAGAGGGACCGCCTTCATCCTGTTGACCTTCAGCCCCCAACAAGGTCTGCTTTGATGTTTTACTGACCTTATCGATCTCTTCCTCAACAAAAACCGCCATCTGCTTGAGGCCGTCTAAGTCAATACGTACGCCGGAATACCCCATAAACACCTCGAGGATTGCAAGTGAGGATTTTGGATTTTCTATCTTTGCCGTGTAAAAGGGGATTTCTCCCAGCAGACAAAATCCGCCAATTCCAGCTTCACGGGCGACGCCGAGCAGAAGTCCGTTCAGCCCGCCGATGTGACCCGCATTCATCAATTTGATATTATATCGTGAAAACATCTTCAAAAAACGTGTTTCAGTTGAAACGCCCCAGACCCCTGGTTGGGCGCGATGCGTAATATTGACCGGTGTTGCCGCAAATGTGATGACTTCCTGAACATTGAAATCAAGAGCGACTTCAATAACCCTTCTGGCAAGATCGTACTCTTTTTCCATCACCGGTTGAGACTCTCCGACAAAAATCAGAAGATCATTTTTTGCGACCGGGTCTTCGTAGTAAAAAAATTCACTCCTCGGCAAACTGGGAATTTCAACAATACCGTTTCCAATCTGAACACCTGTTTTATAGAAATACTCTTCCGGATGAATTTCAGCAAACTTGGAGGCTTTTACACTCTCCTTCAGGTACATAGCAGCACCATACGCCACATTACCCATCCCCGGCCATGCTGCAACAAGAAGCGGGTTTCTCGGTTCTATCCGGTGCAGAACCCGAATAGATGAATGCATAATTTCCTCCAACAGAATGCTGTTTTTTATTATATTGTGATCTTATACTTAATTTAATCATTTTGTATACTTCATTCAATCCTTTTTCAAATACTCGGGTGTACAATACCACCGAAAGGAGAGGCTAATGGATATTCTTGTCCTTAACAGCGGCAGCTCTTCACTTAAATACGTGCTGTACCGGTGGGAAGAACGGTCGATCGTCGCCAAGGGCATTGTCGAGCGGGTTACCCAGGGGAACTCATCCATAACACATGAAGTAGTCGGTAGAGAAGTAGTGGAGAGAGCACAGGACTGCCCGACCCATCGTGATGCGGTCAAACTTATAATCGAAGTGCTTACGGCAAAAGACGGAGTAATAGAAGACATCAACAGAATACAGGCTGTCGGGCACAGGGTCGTTCATGGAGGTGAAAAATTCAACAAATCTGTAATCATCGATGAAACCGCTCTCGATACCTTCAAGCGGCTTGCCGACCTTGCGCCCCTTCACAATCCCCCGAATATTACAGGGATCGAAGCGGCAAAAAAAATACTTCCCGATGTGTCCCACGTGGCCATTATGGATACTGCCTGGCACCAGACCATGCCCGACCATGCATTCATATACGCCCTGCCCTACAACTGGTACACAAAATATTCAATTAGAAGATACGGATTTCACGGCACTTCACTGTTATACTGCGCCAAGAGGGCGGCAGTTCTGCTCGGAAGGGACCCTTTCAAAACGAATCTGATAATCGCCCATATCGGAAACGGAGTCAGTTTCAATGCCGTACTAAACGGTATATCTGTTGACACGAGTATGGGATTTACCCCGATGGAGGGCGCGGTCATGGGAACGAGACCCGGTGATCATGATGCAGCAATTGACCTGTATATGATGGACAAACTCGGCATAGGCCCCTCTGACATGAATACCATACTGAACAAAAAAAGCGGGCTGCTCGGTATAACCGGAAAATATGTAGACAGGCGTGATATTAAAAAGGCAGCAGAAAAAGGTGACAGGCGGGCGAAACTTGCAGTAGAAATAGAGACCTACAGGGGGAAAAAATATATAGGCGCGTATCTCGCAGCACTTGGTAAGATCGATGCCCTCGTTTTTACCGCGGGGGTAGGAGAGATGAGCTCGCTCGTTCGCTCAAAAATGATGGATGGTCTCGACAGCCTCGGCATCGTGTACGATCATAACAAAAATGACATATCATTAACACGAAATGCCGAAACAGATATTACCGCCCATGGTTCGAAGGCCCGTATATTCGTCATTCCCACGGATGAAGAGTACGTCATGGTAGAGGACACCGTGGCACTTATGGAAGGGACCTATGATGTTCACACCAACTTTACCTACTCATTTCAGAGCCCCGATTACGTAAATAAACTGCGTGAAGAAGCGTTTAAAAGAGAGACGAGCAAAGACCCGGACCTGCTTTCCGTCAGAGCTTCAGTTCCCTTTCATCATTAGGCTGCCTTCGCTTCAGTATGAAGTAGAGAGGTAGACTCAGTAAGAAAGGGATAATATTAAAAACCATTCTGTATAAAAGAACTGCAGCAAGTGCTGTGTGAAGAGGCACCCCCAATGCGGCATATGTTAGTGACATGGAGCCTTCCAGCATTCCGATACCTCCTGGAAGCATGGATATGAGAGCCGCTATCTGTCCTATTGAAAATCCTGTCACCAGCTTTCCGACAGTTATCGAATAATGTACAGCTTCGAACGAGAAAAACATAACCAGAAGCCAGAATGCCCAGTCTACAGCGGTGACAGTAACCAGTATAAGAAACCGGCCCGGCATCTTCAGCAGGCCGGAAAGCTTATCGATAAACTCATCGATAAAATCCATTATTTGATCCTGCTCAATCGGCAGTTTCTTTTTAAAGACCTTCAAAATCCGGTTTAAACTACTGAAAAAGAATCGAATGCCTTTTTCCCTGAATGAACGCCAGAACAGTTCAATGTACAGCAGAAGGATCAGACCGAAGAAAAAGACAACAGCAGTAGTAATAGCCTTTAGATTGATATCCAAAGATCTGCTCTGAAAAAGGACGAGCACATATCCGGTAACAAGAAGAATACTGAACAATATGTTGAAAAAAAATACCTGGAATGCTCTACTGAGCGCCGCTTTCTCAAAACTTATGCCCTGGTAATCGAGGACATACATTTGTGTCGCAAAGGGAGTAATACCGCCGAATGAAACGGTATATCCAAGAGTATTAATGATGAATGATGAATGAAGGGCGTTGAGAGGCTTGAGTTTTTCCCCGAGAATACCGAGGGTGAGAGATAAGAGGATTCCCTCCATGCAGTAAACCGCAAGGGCGCTGCTAAAGGCTTCAAACACAGGAAGAAAGTGAATATCCCACAGAATCTTCTTCAACTCTCTGAAACCCGCGAAAGATGCAAGGATCCCGACAACAATCATGAGTAAAAGCACATATTTGACGAAACGGCTCAAAAGTTTCTTCCTTTTATCAATCACCAGCCACTTCCCCCTTTTTCTCCACAGGCATTTTTCTTTTTTGATTGATGAATTGACCGTAGATTTGGGCGTCGCTGCCTTATGGTCAACCACCACCCGTGCCAGCCCGGTGTTATTCGCATCGTACATTCAGATTATCACCGAGTCTATCGAACACCGAAAGCCATGCTTCAGCGGCCTGATCACCTGCACCGGCCTTTTCAGAAATTTCTTTTCTATGTTCGGTACAAATCCCGAAATAGGCATCCTGAGCCTTCCGAAGGTCGATCCGCACCGGAAGAGTCAGGAGAGCAGATATCAGTTTATCCAGCATCTGAAGCCTTTCAAAACCCTTCACTTCTGTTGAAGGATTCAGGTCTTCAATGAGCCCCGCCAGCTTCATGGAAAGCCGGAGCAAAACCTCTTCATTGAGCGCGTAGGAAAACTTCTTGATTTCATCAACAAGACCGAGGAACTCATTTATGTCAATACCGTCCGATTCCAGCAGTGCTCGTATCTTTGCATGAACGACCAGGTTTCCAACAACCGCTATTTCCTGCGGGAGAGGAGTTTGCAGCCTTTCGAGCTCCTTAAGAAGCGGATGCCACTCGTCGTACTTTTTCACAAGCCGGGATTCGATATCCCGTACTGCCGGTGCCAGGATTCGACTGATAATTTCCCGCTGTTCGTCCGAAAACAGGCTGTGCAGGGAATAAGTTTTCGTCCCGATATACCTGTCCATAATGCTCTTAACTCCTGCAGGAGATTGTTCCTGTATTGCTTTTTTCAAGGTATCACGCATCTCAAAAAATGCAGGCTCATCAACTGCATCCCCCACCCTGCCTTCAAGGTCATGATTTCCGGCATGGAGCACCGCGAAATTGAACGTACTCTGCTCGGTCACCAGCATCGAAACGATATTTGCCTGCCCCATCGAAAGAACCATACCCCCTTCCTGAATCCTGTCATGCTGAAGCGGCTGCACCCTATAACAGTACACCTCCTCGGGTTCATCCCCGTCAAGAAAAAGCGACAAAACAGCGTAGTGCGCGCCGACATCCGCAAGGGTTATTCGTTTACCGGCCACCTCACGGTCATAGACAACCCGGCCGGTGTTGTACTCCGGCCTATTACTCTGTGCCTTTTCCAGTATATTCAGGTATTCCGGCTCCAGGTCGGGGCCGTTTGTTTCCCGGGCAAGCTGCATGGCCCTGGCAGCATACTGCATGACCTGCGTTGTTTCGATGTCGGATATCTCCTCAAAAAACCAGCCGCAGCTCGTAAACATGAGCTGGGTATTCCGCTGCATCTCAAGCAGCTTGAGTACCTGAACTCGATCCTGTGGTGAGAGTGGTTTCCTTTCATGCTTCTGTAAGAAAGTCTCGACATTTTTCGAGCTCCGGTCAAGAATGAGGGTGATATACCGATCACGCACCTCCCACGGATCTTTCAGCAAAACGGCCGCCTCCTTTTCAAAAAAAGGTGAAAGCCCATCCCTAAGCCGGTCCATCGCTTTGCGAAGCGGGGCCCTCCACTCCTGCGTATACGCCGGGTGCCTCCCGGTTTTGCACCCGCAGTTGCTCCTCCATCGCTCTACCCCGTGCACACAGCTCCAGGAGGTGTTCTCTGCAATCTCAACCTCATATGCCGGCGGAAACTTCTCGAGATACTCTCCATACACGGTGACCCGAGCAAGGTTATTTGACTCGATGTGATGAATACAGTACGCGAGGGCCATGTCGCCGAACCGGTGATGGTGCCCGTAGGTCTCACCGTCTGTTGCAATGTGCACGAGGGCATCTTTTTCGCTCCCTGTTAGCGGTTGAAGAAGGCGCTCGGCAAAACCTTTTCCATCCCTGAGGAGATCACCGAAACTAACCCCGTGTGCAATCACGCCGTTGTAAAAGAACAGTGCGATCGATCTGCCGGACGGCAGGTTACAGCGGTAGGCCCGCATCGTATCGATCTTTCCCCCGCGCATATCCGTCCACTCCTCACCACCTTGCGGACGTACACGGACAGCCTGGTGAGGAGCGAGGATAGTAAAGGAAATGCCCTCATCGGCAAGGATATCGAGGGTTTCGTAATCGACCGCCGTCTCTGGGAGCCACATACCCTCCGGGTCACGGCGGAAACGGGATCTGAAATCGGCAATCCCCCATTTCACCTGCGTTGCCTTGTCCCTTTTTTCAGCAAGCGGCATGATGATGTGGTTGTATGCCTGGGCAAGCGCAGAACCATGCCCGGAAAAAGATTTTCTGCTCTCTATGTCCGCATCAATAACGGCACGGTATACCTCGGGCCTGTACCTTTCAAGCCACGCAAGCAGGGTAGGGCCGAAGTTGAAGCTCATCTTTTTATAGTTGTTCACAATTGAAATGACCCGCTTTTTATCGTCAAGAATTCGTGAGGCGGCATTCGGCTCGTAACATTCGTAGCTGACTCGCTCGTTCCAGTCGTGAAACGGTGAGGCCTCATCCTGCTTCTGGACCTTCTCGAGCCAGGGATTTTCCCTCGGCGGCTGGTAAAAATGGCCATGTATGCATATGTACCCGTTCATAACCCGACCTCTCGCACAATTACCCGTCCGTTTCTACACAAGCGTATTTCAGTTTAATACCACCGTCAAGCGGCATTATCCGGACGCAAAGCATCCTCATAACAATAGCGCTGTTCGCCCTCCTGAGCAACGGTATTATATCTGCCGGAGGGTAACAATAGGCTACCACCGATAATTATTACTTCAATGCATCTGCATAGTGGTGAAAAAATACGAAGCTATGCACCTGTTTTGGCGTATAAATCGATGATTTGATTTAGCCTGGTCCGGTAGTACCTGAAATTCTCCCAGCACGAATCGTCAGGCACGTGATGATCAGCATGGGGTATATAGCCGCCGCCCTTCAGTGCCTTTTCTATTCTTTCAAGCTCCAAATCGATGTCCTGCTTCGTCTTATCGGCAGTGAAAACCCGCTTGTCCACACCACCTAAAATCTGGAGTTTGGGAAAATTACGACGAATACGATTGAGATCGTTTCCAGCCTGGATTTCAATAGGGAATACACCGGTCACGCCGAGTCGGTACCATATGGGAATGAGGTTCTCGATATAGCCGTCACTGTCGACGAATATATGCCGTATTCCGTACTGCCTGATAAAATCGATAATTCGTATGTAGTAGGGAGTCATGAACTCTTCGAACATCTTTTCCGAGATCATCGAACCTGTGCGGCTTGCCATATCCTCCCATATGAGCACACAATCCGGTATAAAATCCCGGAATATGACCGACCAGTACTCCATCGTGAACCCCAAAAAAAACTCATTGATATCCTTTATTAGACCAGGGTCGTCATACATCATATAGAACAGCGGCGTCGTCCCGATCAAATGGCGCGGAAAACCTAAAAAACCATACGGAAAGCCGCCCAGTCTGACGGAAAAATCCCTCTCCTTCAGCCGGGCAGACAACTGGTTCCATCCGGAAGGGAGCCGCTTCGAAAAATCGGTATCGTACCGCTCTTTATAAGCGTCGAAATCCCTCCTGTTCTTGACCGGGAAATCCAGGTCAAAGGGAACTGCGGTTCCGCTTTTTCTGATTTTCACGGTTATTCCAAACTCGTTCACGAACGTCCTGAACTCTTCATTCTCTTCGATAGTTATTTCTTGGAGAAGGGGGCTGAAATTTAATGGAAACTTTGAAATATAGTAATCGAGGCCGCAGGCGTTTCGAACATTGCTGTCCACTACAATACTGCTTTCAGGATCCACTTTTTTCGCACCGCTGATAACGCCGTTGTCGGAAATGTCTTTTGGGAGTTCTTCAATAACGGGCATTCCCTCCCTGATAAAACGCTTTACGGTTGTTGTCCAGTACCCGTACTCGGACTTGATAGTCGGGACATCCGCTTCAAAGTTCATGACCGCATGAAACCGTTCTCTCGTATTCATAAAAATCCCAGGTAAATAAATCTTAACTCGCTGTTTGAGTGTAAAAAAAGGTGATAAGGAGGTCTTTCTTCACCATCAAAAAAATATCCAGCACTCCAGCCGTTTGCAGGAGTTTTCAATGTATGCATCTGTCAAGATACTAATTGTGCACCCGTTCCGTATACCAAAAAGCCTCAGGAGGATAGTTTAGCGTAGATATTTTTCAGGATTCTGAAAAGTTCATCGTAAATCTCGATGTACTTTAAATACTTTTCGTTTTCACCCGTCCTCGGCTCGACATGTAGATTCGTTTTAACACTATTTTTAACTGTATCTTCAATACTTTTAAAAATACCTGCTGAATATCCTGCAATAACAGCAGAACCAAGTGTCGAGAGGTCGCTTCTGAACAGGTTCCGATAGGGAAGCTGCAGAACATCCGCCTTGAGCTGCATCCAGAACCTGCTCTTCGCGCCGCTTCCGATCGCAGTCACCAGGCCCGGATGCAGCGATGGAACGATCTCACTCATGATCACAAATGTGAGATAGTGATCATATGCAATCGATTCCAGGATTGCCCGGTAAAAGTGTATCTTTTTATGTGCCCAGCTGTGCCCGATAAAAACCCCCCTGACATTTGAATCCGGCGGGAAAAAGCGGCCCTGCAGATAGTCAACGGCTATAAGACCGCCTGAGCCCGGGGCTATTTCCTGTGCCTGATGATCGAGATATTCGTATATGTCCGATCCGCTCGACTCGAGCATGTCCTTTTCCTGTGTAAAAAATTCATCTACAAACCATTTGTGCGTCCTGCCTCCCAGAACAATGGACAACAGATAGTACTGATCACCAACAGCCGATTTCATACAGGCAACCGTTTTATGCTTTGCATCAAACGTGTATCTGTCGACATTCACGGCGAATATACAGGCTGTTCCAGAAACATCCGCCATCTGGCCCGGCGATAGAATTCCGGCGCCGACAAATCCTGCAGCCTGATCTCCACATCCGGCACATATTGGAATACCTGGAGAAAGCCCGGTATCCCTGGCCCCGGATGATGAAAGTTCACCGATAATTTCCGTTGATTTCACGATCTTCGGAAGTTTATCTTGATAAATCCCGAGTTTTTCACAGAGCTCATCACTCCAAGCACTTTTTTTCATATCGCTCAGCCCGGAAAAACAGATAAACGTTTCATCTATATATGCATCCTCGCTCGAGAGGCTGGCGAGTTTCCCTGCAACAAATGCCGACGGCTGAATAAACTTATATATCTCCCTCCATTCATTTCTCTTCTTCCAGTACAGGATCTTGTTCCCGAATGTGGAGATCGAGCCGTTCTTTTCAATAATGAGCTCACCGTAGCGTTCATGCATGTAGTGGTTTTCCGGCGCGCTCCTGCTGTCAAGCGGTGTATCGTAGTAGGTAACAGGATTGAAATTTTTATCAATAGACATAATCCCGCCCATCTGGCTGTCGATACCGATCGCAGCAATATTTTTTGAATCCAGCCCGGAATGCTCGAGGCATTCCCTTATTAGTTCGCAGGAAAATGTATAGAAATCATCCGCATTCTGCTCGGCCTGCCCCGGTTTCGGGTAGACGATTTTCATTTCACGCTGAGCTTCCGCTACTGCCGTTCCACTCTCATCGTAGATCACGCACTTCGCGAGTGTTGTCCCCAGGTCGATACCGATAACATATTTGGGCGTCATGACAGTCCCCCCGTTTATGTTTTTACCGTTCTATCCGCTACATTCCGTACCGGTTGCGGTGTGCCGCATACCGGATATCTCGGTAGAAACGTTTCATCTCCTCGTCGGAATCGATACGAATCACTGGTATTCCGTACATTCGGCAGGCGATTTCGACTTCTTTTACATGATCGCCGATTGTGGCGCTCAGATGATTTGCGCCGATGACCTTTACGAAATTCTCAGCACGCACCCCGAGATTGACGACAATCTTTCCCCATCGTTGCGCAAGGTGCAGCTCAAGCTTTTTGCCAAGCTTTTGTGAAAGAAGCTTTCGCGCATCAAGAGCCTCACCTCTTCCGAGCTGCATATAGTACTCACCTGCAATACGTGTAAGCCTCGCGACGGTAACCACCGGCGCATGCTTTCCGAAAAAGCTGAAGGCAGCCCCTGAAACACCGTGTATATTTCCAACGGCTTCTGTATTCGAAAACACCGTATCGGGATTATCCGAGTTTGCGGCCCAGAAGATGGAACTTGCGCCGCAGTTTGCAAACTCTATGTAATCATCCTCAGCGGAGATGAGATCACCGAATACTGGTGGCACTGCAGGATTGATCTGGTGAAGGAGGGCAGACGTCAGCAGTCCTTTAATGTCACCCTCACAAACAGTCGGATACACTTTTTGCGGGCCGCCTTCATTGACACCGAATGGCAGAAACGCCGGAAGAGTACACGCATCAACCCCATATTCCTGATATATTTCCGGCTGGCATTTAATGGAGACCCCCAGTATATTTTCATTTTCAAGCTCACGAAGCCTATCCCGGGCAGCAACAAGCAGCGCAATCTGCTTTCCCAGTGCTTCAGTTGTGAGCATTGTGCCGTCGTATCGTATTTTCATCCCCTTTTCATTCAGCCAGCCGAGAAACTGTTCGATACGCTCCGGTTGTTCACTCCGAATCTTTTCAGCCCTGCTCACCAGGATGTACTGGTCCTCGCTCAAAATATCCCGAACCATGAAGGATTTCAGCCTCGGAACATCATCCTGCAGCTGCTCCATGTGCACGGCATACGTTCCACCCCAGAGCAGCAGTGCCCCTTCGCGGATACGCGAGACGGCAGCAACGGTTCGGACCCAGGATATAAGCCCATCCGTATCCCCGAAACTCCGCTCATGCCTGAGCGCAAAATTACTGCTCCCCCACTCCATGAGACTCGAACAGGCGGCGCTCAACTGAGAAAGCGATCCAGCCATGGGATTATTTTCGGAGTAGTACATGACCGGTTTCCCCAGCTTACGAACGAAATCCATGATGAGCATCGGCGGCGACCAGTTCCATGCTCCGATGATCACCCCATTTATGAAATTATCTGACAGAAATCGAACGGCAGCATCGATATCATGACTGTTCCGTACGCCGTACGGAATACTGTTCAGCTTTCTCATTTCAGCAAGCGGATCGATAACCGTGACACCATGGGAGGTGAGCATCTTGTTGAGCTTAGTCTGCTTTTTTCGAAGATTATCTTCTATCTCTTTCGAGTACAGGCCGACGTCCCGGTCGTCCGTAAAGGTGATAATTCCAATTCGCGGCGATAGATCATGCATGACTCTCACCTCTTTTTTCATCCCTGGACTTCAGCCTTTTCTGTTCCAACGCTTAGAAAAAGCTCCCCGCTATCTTATCAGCCCTTGACGGCGCCGGCGGTAAGCCCCTTGACAAACTGATCCTGAATGAGCAGGTATATGACAAATATAGGAATTGCCGAAATAATCACTCCTGCAGCGACAAGCTGCCATGGCGAATCCCACTGTCCGACAAAGTTGGCCATGCCGACCGGCAGTGTATACAGGATTTTGTCCTTTAAAAGTATTAGGGCAAGTATAAACTCGTTCCAGTTCTGCATGAAGAGAAAGATGGTGACCGTGGCGAATGACGGCCTGGACAAAGGTATAACGATTCTAAAAAAAGTTCCGACTTCCGAGCTGCCGTCGATCCGTGCAGCCTCGATGAGCTCATCGGGAATGGAGAGAAAGAAACCTCTGAAAATGAGAACGGCGATGGGAAGACCGAAAGCGATATATGACAAAATGAGCGACAGGTGGTGATTGTACAAACCAAAGGATTTCATGATCAAGAAGAGTGGAATAATGACGGCAGCAGGCGGAATCATGATTCCGAGAAGTATAACATAAAAGAAAAAATCAGACCCCCGGTATTTTATCCGTGAAAAGGCGTATCCGGCAAGGGATGAGATAATAAGCGTCACGATCACTGATATACAGGTAACCGTGATCGAGTTCAGAAAGAGTTTCCCGAAATTGAAAGTGTTCCACGCTATGATGTAATTTTCGAAGTGAATATCCCGCGTGAAGAACATCGTTCTGAACACATCCTTCTTGCTCCGAATGGACAGAGAAAAGACCCAGATAATCGGCACAAGAAAAAGTATACCGAAGAGGTAGATAGCAACACTTCGTACAAACCTGCGGATCATTTGCTTTTAACTACACCTCCTGTCTTGTTATTTTCATCCTGATCAATGAGGCGGCAAGGGAGAGGAACACGATGACGATCGCAATGACGGAGGCAAATCCCATATTATTAAAGCGAAAGGCCTGCATGAAAAGATACGTGGCCAGAACCTCACTATGATGATTCGGGCCGCCTGCAGTCATGACATACACGATATCGAATATTTTAAAACCGCCGATTATGTTCAGGAGCATTGTAATGGTGACCACCGGGCTCAGGACGGGAATAATCACATTCATTACTATCTTGAACCCGCTCGCGCCATCTATCTTTGCAGCCTCGACAAGCTCATTGGGCACTCCCTGCAGACCTGCATAGTAGAGCAGCATATCGTACCCTGTAAACTGCCAGATTGTTGCAATGATAATTGTATACAGGGCAAGATCGGGACTCCCGAGAAAAAGAATGGGGAGTTTCGTTGCGTGCATTGCCTGCAGGAACTTGTTCACGATACCGAAGGCATCGAGCATCCGCGACCACATAATGCCGATAATGATGGGAGACAGCAACACTGGAAGAAATATTGCATTTTTTAAAAAACGAGTCCCCTGAATCCGCGTGTCGATGATCATTGCGCCAATAAATCCGAAAAGATTGAGAAAAACGGTTGTGAGCATAACAAAGATTACCGTATGGAAAAAGGACATCCAGAATATCTTGTCGTAGATAACGTCGCGGTAGTTCTGAAATCCGACGAGCCGTATCTGGGAAAGATCGAACCCCTTCCATCCGGCAAAAGAAAGAAATATGGTAAAAAAAACTGGAATCGAAATAAAAAGCACAAAAAAGAGTATCGCCGGAAGCGAAAAGATAAACCCGATTTTTCCCAAACGTTTGCTCAGCATTTTCTAAAACCCACGTCAACCCTTCATACCGAAAATTATTAGCCATTGAAAAACAGGGATGCACGAAACGTGCATCCCTGCATTATTGATAAGCACCTACTGTTTTGCCACTGCAACGAGAGAATCGATGAACTCTGCGGCTGTTAAATCTCCACCGAAGATTCCCTGCATACCGTTCATGGCTGCGGTGTATACCCTGGTGTTGTACACAACCCTGCTCTGTGCCTTAGACTGCGCATCGAGCATATTTTTGTACAAATCACTCAAATTGGCGGTACTTCCCGTATACTCGCTTGAAGGAATAAAGTCGTTTGCAACGAGCACTTCCTTTCCATCATCGTTCGTCATGTACCTCAGGAAATCAATTGCAGTGTCGATATTTTTTCCCTCCTTTGCAACCACGAACATTTCAGCAACACCTCCGGTCGGCAACATCTCATCACCCTTTTTCATCGGGGGAAATGGGAAGAGACTGTACTCAAAGGACTTGTCTATGTCGGCAGTCAGGCCGCCTGTTACGAAGTTACCCACTGGATAAAACATGGCTGCCTGCTGCTGCACAAAAAGATTTTTCGCACCCACGAAAGCCTCCATCGAGTTTGCACCGGGAGCGAAAACACCCTCCTTAACCATCTTCACACAATTCCGGGCTGCCTGTACGAACTCAGGTGAGTCCCAAGAAATCTTGCCTGCATCGGCTATTGCCATTTTCGTATGCGTTGGATCGGTGTAGGCGATCTGAGCAAAGAATACATCAGCACCCGCCCACAGATCTTTTGTCCCGATAGCAATACCGAATTTGCCGTTGTCCGCGAGCTTCTTCGTGATATCAATGAGGTCATCCATTGATTCCGGTACGGACAGTCCGTATTCGCGAAACATATCCTTGTTGTAGGCTATCTGCAGGGTGTTCAGATCGAGTGGTACGGCCCACGCTTCCCTATCGACAGATATTGCGTTCATGACATTCTCGAAAAACTTTGGGAATCCTTTCTGTAAATACTCGGTCATGGGTAGAAGCTTGCCAGACCGCGCAAGCTCTGTGTACTCACCTGCCCATGGAATCTGGAATACATCCGGTGCTTCCTCACCTGCCAGAACCGCTTTCACCTTAACCAGGTATTCCGAATAGCTGATGTAGTCACGCTTTACATCCACATTCGGATGATCGGCCTCGAACCGTTTTTCAGCATCCTCATGAACAATCGGATAGGACCCTTCATTGTTCCATGACCAGAACTCGATAACAATCTTTTTCTGCTCCGCAGATCCCTTCTTTTCTGTCGCTTCTTCTTTTGAGCCTCCAGCCAGGAGGGGCAAGAAGGAGAAGAGAAACAGGATGATTGTTATAGAAGCAATAATGATATTTTTTTTCTTCATCATAATAAAACCTCCGTTTCTTATTTTTAAATGCTACACCACTCCTCTACAACGTTTTTACAATTTAATGCTTTTTAGAGCACACAACTCACGTCTGCTGATTCTCCCATCACCTCCTTTTCATCAGTACTTTATTGCACTCCATCAATCTTTCTGCATGAATTCCGTATTACGAGCTTCGGCCGTTTGATTATTTTCTGCGGATTTTTCCGTGATTCTGGGTCTTCAATGAGCTTGATCAGCCGTATTGCAGAAAGCTGTCCGAAGAGCAGCTTCGGCTGATCGACGGTGGTGAGCGGAACTTTCAATATTGATGTGATTTTGAGATTATCGTATCCAATAAGAGAGACATCTCCCGGTATATCGAGGCCAAGTTCCACCATAGCTTCCATTGCCTCTATGGCGACAAAATCGTTCCCTGCAATAACAGCTGTATAATTCGCCCTTTTTTTTAACAGCTGTTTGATCTCTTCGAAGATTTCATCGGAACTGTTGAGAACTCTTGAAACGAGACATTCACCGAGGTCTATACCGTTCTCCTGCAGTACGTCCTGGAATGCGCGGACTCTGTCATTGGCACCGGATACATCTGCGGCACGTAGAAAAAGTATCTTCCTGTGGCCGAGGCGAACGAGATATTCGGCTGCGAGCCTTCCTCCGTAGTAATCGTCAGCGATCACATAGTTGATGTCCTCAAGTGTGTCGAGTCGCCGTGTAACGAGCACAAAAGGAACATTCTTACGGCTTATTTTTTCAAGCAGTGCAGCATTAAAATCGATTGTTGCGATGACAAGCCCATCGACACCACGCTTCAGCAGCATATTCAGATATTTTTCGCCGAGCTTAGGGCTGTATTTTGAGTTGCAGACCATGACATTGTAATCAGCGTCTTCCGCAGTATCAATGACACCTTTCGAAAGTCGGGAGTAATAGGGATTTTCAATATCTCCTATTATGAGCCCGATGGTTTTCGAGCGCCTCGTCTTCAAACTCCGTGCAAAATAGTTCGGTTCATACCCGTATTTCTTTATCGCACGTATGACCCTTTCCCTTGTTTCTCTTTTTACATGTTTTTCCTTGTTTACAACTCTTGAAACCGTCATCGTTGAAACACCTGCAATTCGGGAAATATCTTTGATAGTAACTGATTTCATCAGCACGAAACCCTGAAACTGTAATACAAATTATTTGAAATCAAAATCCCAGTGTAGCAATACCGTCACCAAGAAGCACGTTATCCGCGCCAGATTATCGGAGGTTGCGTCTGCTCACCTGAATTAATCGAGCACCTTTGCTGGTGCGGATCGTCCGAATAACCGAGATACCAATCGTTAACCGTATAAATCACTTGCCTGTTTAAATCCAGCATGTTAACGTTATCTGGTAACGTTAACATGCTGGCATTCTAGAATATCCGATCCAATTTGTCAATCATTTCTGCACATACGTACCAAAAAAGATAAAAAAGGAATAATTACCGATTGCAATCCCTGTATATGTCGGTGAAAATTCCAATACCATGCACGCTGTTGAATACGGCATTTCACATTAAAGTATCATACTGGAGGAAAAAATGCCCCTTATACCGTTTCCTGTACTTCTGAATACAGCCCGGGACAACCATTTTGCGGTCGGTTATTTCCAGGCCTGGAATGAAGATTCTCTCGAGGCTGTACTCGAAGCTGCGGAGGAGGCCTCATCTCCGGTGGTGCTGGGCTTCGGTGGCACACCGGTCAACCAGCTCTGGTTCAATGAATGGGGGCTTGCGTGCGCAGCAGCTCTGGGCCGAGTTGCGGTTGAAAAATCAAAGGTGCCAATTTCCCTCATACTCAATGAAGCCGAAACCTTCGAACAGTGCGTGCAGGGAATGGAGCTCGGATTCAACGTCGTCATGCTGGACAGCTCATCCCTGCCATTTGAAAAAAACCTTACAATAACGAAAAAGCTCACGGCTGTTGCCCGTAAAAAAAATGTTGCAGTGCAGGCCGAGCTCGGGCACCTGCCGGTGGACGGGAAAAATACCGTATCGACACGCACCGACCCGGATGAGGCGGCTGTTTTTGTAGAAGAAACTGGCATCGACGCGCTTGCCGTTTCAGTCGGCAATGTACATGAACTGGTAACTGGTAAAGCGAAAATCGATACGGCTCTTGTTAAAAAAATACAAAATAAAACAGGAGTGCCCCTGGTTATACACGGGGGAACAGGGTTTCCGTCAGAAGCGGTGAAAGAGGTTATTCAGGCAGGAATCGCCCTTTTCCATGTGGGTTCGATACTGAAGCTCTACTACTACCAGGGACTCAAGTGCAGCATAGAAGTAATCGGTTCACCGGATAATATTCAGCGTACCGTTGGGTCACGGGAGCGGGAGGATTTCACCACAGAGGGAAAGAAAAGGGTGAGAAACAAAGTAATCGAGCTTATCAAACTCTACGGGTGTGCCGGTAAAGCCGACCTGTATTGAACCAACTTTCGACGGATAGAAACGGGGACAAGCAGGTCACGTATATATCGCCTCTGAAACACCGCAAGCACTCAATCATCACTTGACAGACCGGGCAACCTGAATTACAATCATAGCCAAGTAAGCAATAAGGCCCGGCCTGAAAACCCGGCTCTCGTTTCATATGATCTCAGCTGCGCGGAGACCTGCCTTTGCCCTGGTCAACGGAACAGGCATCCCTCTATAGATACTCTGGAAAAGAACAATCACTGGTCGCTGTTGATGCAGTCAAGAGCGAAATCAATACTGCATTCAGGGATATGCGTGGATTTGCGTTTCTTCCTGACAGCAATGTGGTCGATGGACTGCTGTCGGGCGCAGCTCTCGACTCGTATCATGCGCGCTTTGTCGACATCAAAAACGACATGTACAACGTCATAGCACTTGAGAATCATACAGTACGAAATACACTGCTCGGCAACGTGCACCTATCAACACGTATCGTGAATGCCGTCAGTTTCTATCACCGTGCTCTGGCCGAAATCAATGATAAAAACCTCCAAACCCGGCGTGTTGTCATCATCAAGGAAAACCCCGGTATCCCTACCATTTATCACATCTCGGACGATACAACCGTTTTATCCCATGTGGGCCTCGGCCCCGCATGGATGGAGATTCCCACCCTCTATCTCGGTCTCACCATCTTCGACGCCCTCTTCTACGAGACGAAGAAGAATGAACACAGAGTTTTCGACGCCTTTAAAACGCTTTTGGAAATCGAGGAGCGTGCAGTTGAAACAGGGTATGTACATATTGAAAAACTGAGAGAAAAGGAGATCGAAGATCTCGATCTCATTACCAACGAGGTTATACGGCTGACACGGCTCGGCGAGGTGGTGTATGCAATCCCGCCGGCAAAAAAGATCAAAAAGTTTACCCCCGCAAACAGGCAAAAAATACTTGCCCTTCTCGATGCCCGGCTCAAGGGTGACGAGCTCAACTTTGATTTCGTACAGAACCACAGAGCCGTCATATTGCTCGATCACTATGCCCGGCGCTATAAAAAGGGAAACGATGCTGGATCTCTCAGAGAGGTAGTGCGACTCCTCACCGCTGCCGCAGGGCATGACTTTCATGAAATACGAAACCGCGCGAACATTGCTCTGGAGAGAATCTTTTCCCCGAAGGAGTATGACGCGCCGCTTGCAACAGCCTTTTTCACCGTGCGGCTCGGTGAAACACATCATTTCAGATTCAAGCTCACTGCAGGGAGAAGCAGATACTTTGTACGAGTTTATAGAAACAGTGCGCCCGACAATCTCCCACTCGAGGATTTTCTCGACTACAGCGATATCGAGCTTAGGTACAACGAAATGGTCTTTGAAGCCGAATACCCATGCAGTAACCTCGGTCAACTCGACTTTGTTGTGTATAGAAGAAGAAAAAACAGCGATGAACGGATCTTGAACAATGGGTCGAGCGGCAGAATTAACGTAATACCAGATTTACGCGGTGAGCTGATACTCGAAATATTTCCCGACATTCACGGCCATACCCGTATATACTGGAAAGACCCTTCAGGGAATACCGGACTCGTCTACAACGAGAACGGAGAGGTTATTCGGCTCGGTAACTTTTCGGATGTTGCAGCACACCTGGAGGACCTGAAACAGCGATATCAGATCACCGCACTTTACATACTCGGCGCACAGAAGCGGGGAAAAAACAGAGAGGACTGGGCCCCGGAGGCCTCCTCCCCCTCCCCATTCGCACCAATGAGCCTTATAGAGATGGAACCCTCCCTGGGCGGAGAGGAGGCTTTCACAGGGCTCGTTCAGAAAGCGCACTCCTTAAACATAAAAATCATTGTCGATGTCATACCACATATAAACAGAAAGAGCACGGAGCTCGACGACAGCCTGGGCGTGCAGTGCTACGACGATTCCGGCAATCTCGTCGTCAGAGCGGCGACGGACGGCCGTTACGGAAGCTGGAATGACGGGAGGCTTCTCAACTACAGGAAGTTCGAGGTATGGGAATGGCTTGCCGATTCCATCGGTGCTCTCATAGAGAAGTTTGACATCGACGGCATACGGTTTGATTCGGCACATGCGGTACCAATCGTTATGAAGAAGAACAACTTCCCCCTCGTGTACAGCAGAAGGCGCAGTCATGAGGAGATGGTCGAAGGAACAATTATCGTCAATGATCGGGAGGACGAACACTTCATCACCACCGGCTATTACGATTCCGCCTGCAGGGAAAGAATCGCGGTCCCCTTCCACCACTACCTCTCCCTCATACTTGAGAAAAAACTGCAAAAAAGAGGCAAGCGCTTTTTTGTAAACATAGCTGAATGTTACTGGGGCAGAGAGCGATTTCTTACCAGAAGCGGCATCATCCCTTACAATTCGGCCCTCTTCAAGATTTGCGAAAACATAACGCACGGAAAATCCGATGTCCGTGAAATCTATCACCTGTACGACAACTACTATCCAGGTGCTCTTACCCCGGGAACCGAGCTTCTCGGAATTCTCGGGAATCACGACGAACGCCGTGCACTCAACACTTTCGGACTCAGGGGACTCCGGCCTGCGGTATGGCTCACCTGCTTCATGAACAACATGGTCATGGATTACGAGGGGAGCGCAGAGGGGCAGGGCTGGAAGGTTTATCTGGACAATATATATGTCAACTGGAATCAGTTCGAGCTTGCCTCACTGCCCGGCCTAGAACAGTTCTACCGGGAGGTTTATTCCTTTCACAGGCACAACCGGGGTCCCGGATGGCTTCTCTGGACAAACAATACTATGGTTGCCGCCGCGCTGAAGTATACGGGAGAGCGGTACTGGATAGGCGCCTTTAATTTTTCAGAGCACAACCAGGACATCGGTATACAGTTCGACCAACAGTCTCTCCCCATCGAAGACGACACCTGGTACCGGGTTATTGATCCCATATATTCACCGGTAACCGGACACTACAACTACTTTACCGGAAGAGAGCTCAAGGTTTCACGAATTCATACAACCGTTTCCTATACGGATCGAATCAAGTTTCTGGTGCTCGAAAAACTTGACAAGCCGCAGAAACATTACGGCAACTTTCTGAAAGATTCTCTTTCACGGTTGTGCATCATCGATGACATCAGTTATATCCCACTCAACTTCTTTTTTGAAGAAATCGCAAAACATGCAGCAAGTTTTAATAAGCTTGTTTCATTTATCAAGAAGTACATCCTTGACCTGTTCCACAAAAAAAAGAGGGATACAGTACTCCTCGGATTAAAACGTGTATTTTTCCACATGCAGAAAAATGGAATACTGTCGGCAAAAAGGCTCATCGAGTACATAGCTCTCCTCTGTGAGGACCAGTCGGAAGATTTGAGGACAATCGGTGAGTATCTCAGATCCGTTAATAAACGGGGAGCCGTCGTGTTTCTCTCCGCTGAAGCAGAACCCTTTTCTAAAAGCGGCGGACTTGCCAACGTGGTGTTCGAGCTTCCCCGTGAGCTCGTCAGGCTGGGGGAAGAGGTGTACGTCATTACCCCTCTGTACCGATACGGTGATCAAACACTCGTGCAGAAAATGCAGGATGCGGTAAAACGCTACAGAATACGGTACACGGGCACGAACGTACGCTTTTTCATTCAGGACAGGGAGTATGAAGTCGGAATACACCGCGGGGATGTGGAAGGGATTCATTTCATTCTGCTCGACCACCATGAATTCTTCGACGGGTTATACTGGGGTTACACAGCGGAGGAAAAGCTCAGGCGAAGAATCGCTTTCGCTCGCGCGAGCACAGAGGTAATCAGAACACTTGAGCTGAAGCCACTTTTCACCCTCACGAACGATGCGTATACCGGCTTGATCAACGGGGTGATTCGGGCAGACCCGTTTTACATGTATAACATAAACTATAAAAAAACCTCCTTTTTTCACGTCATGCACAATGTCGGATGGCAGTACTTTGATTCCTACTACCGGTATGAGAATGGATTCGACCTCTTCAGGCTGTTCAACCTTCCGGAAGACCGCGCGCCGGATTTTTGCGATCCGGTGCACAATGACAGGATAAACTGTATGGCAGCCGGTGTGCAGTTCAGCGATCACGTTATCACCGTAAGCCCTTCTTATGCAGAACAGATAAAGATCGCATCAGACGGCCTGGAGCATATACTTCCCGACGTAACGGGTATAAGCAACGCTGTTTCTGAAGATTTCGAACAGCGCCTGAAACGCCGTTTTCGAGAACTTCATTTTGCAGAAAGCAGCTACCCACTGCTTATGGGCAGATTGAAAAAATCTCCCTCGACGAAAAAACTTATACAGACCCGGTACCCGGAAATTCTCAATGGTCCGCACGCGCCCGAAAAAATTCCCGACAGAACAAGGCGGGAAATTCTCACACACATGCGAAACAAGCTCTTGCTCCAGGCTGTGAAGGGATTTGACATGGATACGGACAGGGTTTTGTTTGCCATGATACACCGCATTACTGAACAGAAAGGATTTCAGCTTCTTCTCGAAGCCTCAGAAGGTATTTTCAAAACGCTTCGTTTCCAGGGCATTATCGGTGGATCGGTCGCATCAGGAGACAGGAGGGCTGAAGAGATACTGCACGGTTTAATACAGCTTCAGTCATACTATCCAAAAGAAGTTTCTGTGAATATAGGGTTTCAGGATATGTGCATTCCTCTCCTCTCCTGCGATGTATTTCTCATGCCCTCGCTGTATGAACCGGGAGGAATCGTTCAGCTAGAGGCCCTTCTGTGCGGCTGTCCCGTTATTGCCCGTGCAACAGGCGGTCTCAGAGACACGGTGCATCCAATTAATATCAAGGGACGGAAAATAGAGGGAAACGGCTGGCTTTTTTCAGATTTTACTCCTTTTTCATTCTACGATGCTATGAAACGATGCGCCCTGTTCTTTAAAGAGACCGACGAAAAAACACTCAACAGGGTTCGCCGCAGTACGCGAAAGAATGTATTCTCCTGGGAAACCCCTGCCCGCAGGTATATCGATACCCTGTACACGAAAAAAGAAATAATCAGGGAGATTTGAGACGCTGGGCTTATTCCGCAGCTAAGCATAATTGTTTTTAATAAAAAATATGCATTCTCTAACCGTCAGGGCTCACGGACCAGTTGCTGAGAAGGAGAATTTACTTGACAAAATATGAACATAATTACATACTATGAAAAATTGTAACAAAAAAAATCGATATGATGGATAAACAGAATTATTGGCGTAAAAGGTCTCAACAAATCTTCTGATCAGGCGTATTCCGGAGTCTGCATTATGAAAAACGGTCCCGTTTGCAATAACAGTGTGAAGATGCTTCGTGTCGACATGGGCACACTTTCTGCGAAGTACGAACCACTCCCGGACGCCTGGCTTCTCATTGGCGGAAGAGGGTTAATCGCGCGGATCATGAAACGCGAAGTGCCACCCGAAACGGACCCTCTCGGTCCTGAAAACAGGCTCATATTTGCATGCGGACCGCTCGCGGGCACAATCGCGCCACAGCTCGGCAGGATCTCCGTCGGCGCCAAGAGCCCGCTCACGCTCGGAATAAAAGAGGCAAATGCCGGAGGACCGGCGGCCCAAAAGCTCGACAGGCTCGGCATTCGCGCCGTAATCATTGAGAACGTCCCTGCAGACGGCGGCATGTATATCCTGAAAATTTCCAAAGAAGATGTTGAGCTCCTGCCTGCAGAACCATATAGGAAGATGAAAGTTTTTTACCTCGTCGAGCTTTTAGCCGGGAAATTTGGCGAAAAACCCGCATTCATTGGTATAGGCCCTGCCGGAGAACGGAAATACCGTGGTGCTTCCGTGTTCCTCACGGACATGTACGGTGACCCGTCCCGCAGCGCAGGAAGGGGCGGCCTCGGCGCGGTCATGGGGTCCAAAGGCTTGAAGGCGTTGGTTATAGACGATACCGGCGCACCTCCCCCTCCCCTTGCAGACAACCAGCTATTCACTAAAACAGTCCGCGGCTGGATAAACCAGATCAAGAAGGATGTGGTATGCGGCCTCTTTGCCACCGAGGGAACGCCCTTCACCATTGCATCGAACAGCTACCAGGGGACTATGCCTGGAGACAACTACCGTACCGGCAGACCGCGTGAGTTCGAAAAAGTCACGGGTGAGGTGACCAGACGTACAGTATGGGAGCGCCACGGAAAGATGCATGCCTGCATGCCGGGGTGCGTGGTTCAGTGTTCGATCATATACTTCGATGAAGAGGGAAGGCGTACCTCCGCCTACGAGTACGAGGCGGTGAGTATGATCGGCACCAATCTTGGTATTGCCGACACTGACAGGATCGCACAGTTCAAACACATATGCGACGACCTTGGCGTAGATTTCATAGAAATCGGCTCTGCCCTCGGTGTATCGAGTGAAGCTGGGAAGATGAAGCCCGGCGATCCCGAGTCGGTGCTCAACCTGCTGAAGGAGATCGAGCGGGATACCGAGCTCGGCAGAACAATAGGAAACGGCGTTGTGGAAACTGCGAAAGTTTTTAATATTTCAAGAATTCCCGCATTCAGGGGCCAGGCTTTACCTGCGCACGATCCCCGCGCGGTAAAGGCAATGGGAGTGACCTACGCAACGAGCCCTCAGGGAGCTGACCACACAGCGGGACTGACCTACCGACACCCCCTTGCCAAAAATGGCCAGGTGGTAAACTCATTGCGATTTCAACTCCGTGCTGCTGCCTGTGACACCTTCGGGTACTGTCTAAACTCCGTGCCCGGAAGACAGGCGTCAATCTATAGTTTCATATCCAACCTCCTGAATGCCCGGTTCGGAGTCGACACTACGCCGGATGATATACTGGAGGCTGCAAAACAGAATCTGAGAGACGAGCTCACGTTCAATAAAAAGGCGGAGTTCAGCAGGGTGCACGATCCGTTTCCCGCGTTTCTGAGGGACGAACCACTGCCTCCGACCGGACACGTATTCGATGTGGAGCAGTCCGAGATCGAAAGGATATGGGACCTGATGGAGGTGTATAAAGAACCTGAAAAAATCTGGGAGATACGGTTTCCAAAGCTTCCGCAGTTTCTTATCGGGGCCGGGGTTTATAGAAAAATCGGAGAACATACAGCGCGACTCGGCATCAAAAAGGCGCAGGTCATCGCAGACCCCGTAATGGAGAAGCTCGGAAAAACGGCAGAAATTCAGAAAATACTGTCTGACAGCGGGGTACAATCCGTGATTTATACCGGGGTCGAGCCCGACCCGCCGGTGAACTCTATCGAACGGGCAGCCCGGTTCTACAAGGAAAATGAATGCGACGGGCTGATTGCTGTCGGCGGAGGGAGCTCCATAGACACCACCAAGGCAACGGCAGTACGGGTTTCACAGACGGGGCTCCTCAGGGAGTTCGAAAATATGGTCGGCGGCAAGGCAAAGATCAAACCACCGCTTCCGCCGGTCATAGCGATACCCACCACCTCAGGGACGGGATCTGAAACCAATCAGTATGCTATCATCACCGACCCGGACAGGGATGTAAAGTTTACCATGATGAGCGACTACATGGTCCCCCGGCTCGCCATAATAGATCCCCAGATGTGCAAAACTATGCCGCCTGCGGTTACGGCGCAGACGGGTATCGATGCGCTCTCGCATTGCATCGAAGGCTATGTTGGGATGAACGACGAATATCACCCCCTGTATGAAGCGCTTGCGCTGTACGGTGCGAAGCTCGTTGGAAGAAGCCTGCTCCGCGCGTATACAAGCGGATATGATATCGAAGCCCGGAAGGATATGTGCATGGCAGCTGCCTTTGGCGGTATCTCATTTACCAAAGGCCTCGGACTGGGACATGCAATATCCCATGTTCTCGGAGCATTCTATCACATCCCGCACGGATCAGGTTGCGCACTCGGTCTGCTCTGCCATGTACGGTCCAATGCGAAGGTCTGCAAAAGGCAGTTCGAGGACCTGGCCTGGGCCCTCGACCGGTCGAACGATCTCGAATCCAGCCTCCTCAAGATGTACGGGGATCTCAACATACAGTCACGAATCAGGGATACAGGCGTAAAGGAGGAGGATCTTGCGAGGATCGCGTTCGAAGTATCCGCAAACGCGGTAAACCTTGCGGCGAATCCACAGCCTGTTACGGAAAAGAAGATACACGCACTTTTACGGGTGTTCTATTGAGTGCTGCCGTGTGTCGGCGGCAGTATTCAAACGTAAAGCATCCGGATAATAATCTGCCTGTTGTTAAACGTATTGGATCATATAAAACAGATAGAAAGGAAGAAAGAAATGAAAGAGATTGATGTTATGCCCTGTACCGATGAACCGTCGACGCTGAAACTGCCGGAGATACCGCTTTTTCAGTACCGTCCCGGTTTGAAGGATGAGCTCGAAAAGGGAATCATAACAAAAGAGAAGGCACTGTTACTCTATCGGGCGATGATCATTCAGCGCGCCTTTGAGTATACGATCAGGGACCTCGACAGCAAGCGATTCGTACCGTATGAGGGGTTCGAATTCAGGGGCTCTACACATCTGAGCGTCGGCCAGGAGGCGGCCCAGACCGGAGCCGTGAGCGCTCTGTCGAAGGATGACTATATCGCAGTGCACCACAGAGCCCATGGTCACTCGCTTGCAAAGGGCCTGTTTGCATACCATGCAATGAACGAGGATGAGCTGAAAAAGGTGCTCAGCAGTGCAGAAGAGAATCAGTTCGATGCAGGCGGATATGATAATCTGCTTGATGCAGTTATCGACTATAATCTGTACCGAATGATGGCAGAGGCACTCGGCATGCAGGCCGGATACTGCAAGGGAAGAGGCGGCGCAATGCACCTTGCCGATTTTTCCGTCGGTCATCTCGGTGCAAACGCAATCGTCGGGGGCGGGTTTCCCATCGCGACGGGTGCAGCCCTTGCCGTTTCCAAGCTCGGTGGGGAGCGTGTCGTGCTTGCTGCAGTCGGAGACGGGGCCATGAACAACGGAGTCGCCCATGAGTCAATGAACTTCGCCACCATGGCACAGTTCAAAAAGGGACTTCCCGTTATCTTCTTTGTCGAAAACAACCAGTACGGCATGACCGGCCAGCAGAAGGGAGAGGTTACAAATGTCGAGTACCTGTCCCAGAGGGGTGCAGGGTACAACGATGTTGCAATGCACGCAGAGACTATCTGCGGTATGAATATACTCACTGTTCGGGATGCGGTAAAAAGGGCGAAGGATCTCTGCCTGAAGGGTGAAGGGCCTGTATTGATCGAAGCGAACACATACCGGTTCTGGGGACATAACTTCAAGGACAAGGGTACCGCATACCGCACAAACAAGGAAACTGAGGCCTGGCGGAAGCACGATCCGGTTGACTGGTTTACAGGCCAGATTGTTGAGAACAACATCATGTCTGCCGACGAGGCCGAAAAGATGTGGGAGGATACCCGGCAGAAGCTCAAAGACCTCACTCTTCTCGCGACAAAGGGGCGTTTTCCTGAAATCAAGGATATTGGATGGGGCCTGTATGCAGATACAACCTCAGACAGCATCAGCGATGAATACAAAACAAAAAATATTCTCAAACCCTTTCGCAGGATTAAGCGAGACAGCGACGGCATGCTGCTCGGCAGGCACGCGGTTTTAGAGGCCCTCTATGAGGAAATGCTGCGCGACCGGCGCGTTGTGCTGTGGGGCGAGGATGTCGCCGCATACGGTGGAGCATACAACGCGACTCTCGGATTGTATGACACCTTCGGCCCGGACCGAATCTTCAATACACCGATTTCCGAAGCTACCATTGTCGGCACGGGCGTTGGAGCGGCCCTGGCGGGCCTTCGTCCGGTTGTTGAGCTCATGTACATCGACTTCATACTGATGGCTATGGACCACGTAGGCAACCAGGCTGCGAAGACACGCTATATGTTCGGCGGGCAATCGAATATTCCCCTGGTTATTCGGACGACCATAGGAGGCGGCAAGGGTTACGCAGGCCAGCACGCACAGAGCCTCGAATCGATAGTAACACAGTTTCCTGGCTTGAAGGTTGCCATTCCCTCCAATCCCTACGATCTGAAGGGCCTGCTCAAGACGGCAATTCGGGACGACAACCCAGTGTGTTTTATCGAGCACCAGTGGGTGTACCTGGAGAAAGCGGTGGTTCCGGAAAACGAAGAGTACACCATTCCTTTCGGACAGGCAAACGTTGTTCGCGAGGGCAAAGATATTACGGTTGTCGCCTATTCCCAGATGGTGAATATTACCAGGGAGGCGGCAAATCTTCTCGCAGGTGAAGGAATAGAGATCGAGATCGTCGACCCGAGAACCCTCGTGCCGCTCGATATCGAAACGATCGCACAATCGGTGCGGAAAACCGGCAGAGCGGTTATTGTTACGCAGGCGCCGTACACAGGGAGCTTTGCGAGCCATATCTCCCACGAGATAACGAAAAACTGCTTCAAAGAGCTGAAATGCCCGGTACGGATCGTATCAGGGTATGACGTTCCGCCTCCCATGTCGCATCCGCTGGAAGTTGAGAATATGCCGGATGTCCAAAGAATCGCTCGCGGGGTTCGGGAAACATTGGCTGAATAGCAAACTCTGCTACGCGTACCGTCAGGGAATAAAAATGGCTGAATCCGGGAAAAAAAGAAGCTTCGAGCCGATGTATGAGGAAACTGCTGCCTCACCGATCAGAAAGGTTATCGCAACCAGACTGCTCGAAAGTAAGCTCACCATTCCTCATTTCTATCTCTTCGATGAAGTAGACATGAAAGAGGCTTTTACCCTAAAAAACGAGCTCAACAGTGTGAGCGGAGAAAAAATCAGCTTCAACGATATTATCGTAAAGGCCGTTGCGATGGCACTCGAAAATCATCCTGAGTGCAATGTATCCTATCACGACGGGATGATAAGGACCTACCGGGACATCAATATAAATATTGCTGTTTCCGTTGAAGGCGGGCTACTCGTGCCGGTTTTAAGAAAATGCAGGGAAAAGAGCCTCTTCGATATACACAGAGAGGCACGTACGCTTGTTGAAAAGGCGCGGAATAAAAAACTCCGGCCGAGAGATCAATCAGGCGGCACATTTACCGTTTCCAATCTCGGTGTGTTTGGGCTTGAAGGCTCGATTTCAATCATCAATCCGCCGCAGGCAATGATTTTCACAACCGGAGCCGTTAGAGAGGTGCCGGTAGTCGAAAATGGGAGGCTTGCGGTGGGACAGAGAATGAAGGCAACGCTTTCATGCGATCACAGGGCTGTGGACGGCGCGGCCGGTGCCCTTTTTCTTGCGGATGTTAAAAATGTCCTCGAGCATCCTCGCGAATATATTGTGCAGCCTTTGAATGGGATCTAATCGATGAATGAAACGGATATGGAAAAACTACTTCCGAAGATTGCTCATCTATACTACCTGGAAGATATGAACCAGGATAAGATTGCGGAAAAGTTTAACATCAACAGAGTACGGGTCTCCCGCTACCTCAAAAAAGCGCGGGAGAAAAAGATCGTTGAAATCAAGGTGCACTATGCGAGAGAACGCTATCAGGAGATGGAGCGGGCCATTGAAAAGCGTTACGATCTCAAGGAGTGTATTATTATACCGAGCCACGAAGATCCGCCTGAAATTCTTCGGGATATAGCGATAAGCCTTACCGGTGTGCTATGCCGTATCCTGAAAAACGGCGACAGCATGGGGGTTAACTGGGGGCTTACCCTCAAGAGCGTAGTGGCACTCATGGAATCTCCCAGGCGAATAAACGTTGAGGTCGTACCGATATGCGGCGGGCTGGGAAAGATCGAGCGAGGGATTCACACCAATTCCATTGCCAGATCTCTTGCGGATGTTTTTGGCGGTATCAGCTACGTAATCAACGCTCCGGCGATCCTTGACAGCAGAAAGACAAAAGAGGTGCTGATGCGGGACAGCAATACGAGGGAGATTTTTGAACTACTTAATGGATTGAGCTGCGCCGTATTCAGCTTCAGCGATCTGGGCCCTGAATCCTCCTATGTCAAATACGGTTTCATAAGCACGGATGAAATCGCATACCTGAAAAACCTCGGTGCCGTCGGAGATGTAAACCTCGACTTCATCGATAAAGACGGCAATCACGTGCCGAATAAAATTTTCGACAGGATTATCACACTTCCTATTTCAGAGATACGGAAAATAAGAAACATTGTCGGGATAGCCTACGGAAAGAGAAAGGGCGCAATAGCGAAGGCGGTGCTGGCAGGCGGTATTGTGAATGTGCTTATTATCGACAGGGAGCTTGCCGAGACTGTTCTTTAATATGATGGATTTTTCGGCCGCTGAACTGAATGATGAACTCCGCATTGTTTAAAAGATCAACGGCCGGTACGAAGGGGAGCAGACAATGGGTATGGCAAATAATATCGATATAACAACAGAAGACGGCAGGCTGCAGAGGGTGACGGACCTCATCGAAATCGCGGGAACTCTTCAATCATCAACCGTGCTTATTGCGGGCGGCCATCGTGTTGAGGATTTACAGCTCGTTGAATCCGCGCGGGACCACGGAATAATCGATCGTATTATACTTGTAGGCAACAGAGAAATGATAAACCGGGCGGTGGAAGAAGTCGGTATCGACATCGCCGTGAACGACATTGTCGCTGCTGCCGACGATGAAAGTATCGCTGTACAAACCGTGGAGCTCATTAAAGAAGGCGGTATTGATATCGTTTTGAAAGGCGGTATTTCTACCCCCATCATCAACCGTCACATCATTCAACTGGCCATCCGTCCGACAGTGAGTGTGGCCACAATTGTCGAGGCATCCCCCGTGGAAAACGGTAGACCTGTTGTTATGACCGATGCAGGCGTCACAACAGTATGCAATTTCGGCAGGATGGTCAACCTGATAGACAATGCCGTGGAGGTTGCGCGGGTTGTTGTCGGTATAGAACGTCCGCGTGTGGCTGTTCTGTCCGCAAACGAAAAGCAGATACCATCCCTGCCCTCCACCTGGATAGGCAGGCGTCTCGCTGAACGGCAGTGGCCTCATGCATTTGTGAGCGGGCCGCTTTCCTTCGACCTGGCCGTGGATCCGGAATCGGTGAGTATAAAAGGAATGCCCGACCTTCCCAACGCCAGAGAGGTCGCAGGCAGAGCCGATGTCCTCGTCTGCCCGGGAATCGATGCAGCCAATATTCTCTACAAGACCTTTACCGCAATGTCAAAGTTCGGACAGGCATCAATGGCCTGCATTACGGTAGGTTTCCCCATTCCCTATATCATTCTTTCCAGAGCAGATACACTGGAAACAAGGCTCCTCTCGATCGCGCTCTGCAGTATATATGCCCAGCGCACAGCCGGTGAAAGAAAAAAAACCCGTACCAAAAAGGCATCTACAGGAGAAAAAAAGTACAGAACACTTGTCATCAACCCCGGCTCGACAACAATAAAGCTCGCCCTCTTTGAAAATGAAAGCCCCCTGCATGAACTGGAGATCCCCCACACTGTCGGGCTACTAGATTCACCCGATACAACCAGGAAGGAGATTGAAACCGTGCTCGGGCTCATCTCCGATGCGCTCGCCCAATGGAAAGAAAAAAAGATCGATGCTATTGCCGCACGGGGCGGGTTTGTACCGCGCCCTCCCGGAAAACTCAACGGCGGCACCTACACTATCGCAGAAGTTACAAAGGGGAAGACCGGACAGGTACAGATCGACGAAGGCATCGTCTCCGGTATCATCGAGCATCCGGAAATGGCGCATGCAAGCAACCTCGGCATTCCTGTTGCTGCCGAGCTGGCCGTGCGTCTCAAAATACCCGCATATGTCGTGGATCCGGTTGTCATGGATGAGTTCATCCCTGAAGCAGAGATTTCCGGATTCAAACCGATTCGCCGTCTGAGCACCTCACATGCGCTCAGTGTTCATGCGGCTTCACGGAAGGCCGCAGATCTGATCGGCCGGCCCGTTGTGGATTTAAATCTCGTGGTCGCGCATCTCGGCGGAGGAATAACCGTAGCAGCCGTCAGAGGAGGCAGAATGATAGACGGGAATATTGCGCTTTTAGGAGACGGCCCTTTCACTCCAAATCGCGCCGGGACTCTTCCTCTAAGAGGTATCATAGACCTCTGTTTTTCGGGAAAGTACACAAGAGAGACTCTCATGGAAGAACTATCAAAAAGAGCGGGACTCCACTCATACCTGGGCACCTTCCGTATGGAAGAGATCGAAAAACGTATCGAAAAGGGCGATGAAGAGGCCCGTCTCGTCGTTGACGCGCTTGTTCACCGAATTGTGAAGGAGATAGGTTCAATGTACGCTTCTCTGGGAGCCGAAGTTGAAGCGGTTGTGTTTACCGGTGGGCTTATCAGGAGCACGCTCATACGGGATGCGCTCCGTAAGAAAGTTTCGAGGATGGCCCCGATCTTGATGTTCGAAGGTTCCCTGGAGATGGAAGCACTCGCCGTTGAAACCTTCCGTGCCCTGTCCGGCAAAATTAAACCGCTTCGATTCCCCGACGTTTCAGACAATAGAGATGGGAGGGCTTTACAATGAGTGAATCTGATAAATACCACTGGGTGTTTCGTGTTCATGTCGTGGACCGCGCAGGAGCACTGACGAGTATTGCGTCAGCCTTCAGCAATGAAGGAATCAACATCGGCACAGTTGTGGGACACGGCCTTGAAGAACCTGCCGTAGTGGAGGGCAGCGTTGTGCTCACCTTTTTCAGCAGCGAGATAAAAAAGGACATCATGGTGCGAAAGATCAAGCGGCTCAGCAAGGTGACACGTCTCGAAGAGCGTCCCTACGATTCACACAGCCTGAGAAAATCCGCGATTCTGCACACTATCCGAAAACTGAAACCCCGTGACGTAACAGGAGAAAACAGCTTTCTCACCTGCGAGCTCGTCGGAAGCGAGGTTGAGGGGTTTATTTACTTTCTTGCAGGCTCACCAGGTGAGCTTGACCCCGTACTCCATAAATTGGAGAAAACAGGTATAGTAAAGGATATTGTCTACTCCATACTCGGCCTGTAGGAGGAAGCCTGCGCCTCTGTACCTCCATTCGATGCCGGTATCTTGATTTCAAATGACTTTAAAACCGTTCGTTGCTATACTAATTACATAAATCGGGTACGTGCAGGATAATTACGTTTCATCCACTCTCACCATCCCGGGAGGAGCATATGGACCAGAGAATCTTCATTGCAGCCACGGAGCAGAGAAGCGGCAAAACCTTTATAACGATCGGATTGATCAACGCTCTGCGCGGACTCGTTCCCCATGTCGGGTATATGAAGCCGATAGGACAGCGTTACAAACCCGGGGAAAAGATAGATTCAGATGCCGCACTGATCAAAGGTATCTTTGCGCTCGATGACGATCCGGTCGATATAAACCCCGTGTCCATGGAAGAGGCGATCCGCAACACCGATACCGTTTTCGAAACGATATTCAGCGCCTTCGGGAAGATCGAAAAAGGAAGAAACGCCGTTATAATCGAAGGCACGGACTACATGAGCGCGACCGCAGCCCTCGAGTTCGACATCAATGCCGAGCTTGCAAAAAACCTCAATGCAGACGTTCTTCTCATTGCAAGCGCCGCGGGCAAGACATTCGACGAGCTTACCGGCAGTATTATCGAGTGCGCGGATTCGTTCAGGGAAATGGGCTGCAACCTGCTTGGCACAATTATCAACAGGACCGAATCCGCACACATCGAAGAGGAAGGCCGGAGGCTGAAAGCATTCCTAGAAGAGAGGCAGATTCCTCTATTCGGGATTGTGCCCGATAACCCGAAGATTGCAGGGCCCCGTCTTAAAGAGATAATCGAAAAACTCGGCGCAACGCTCATTGACTGCGCCTCAGATCTCTCTGAAATAGTGACCGATGTCCGCGTTTTAGCCATGACACCTGAAAACGCCCTGATGCATATGAAGGATAAAGACGGATGCCTGCTCATCACCCCCGGAGACAGGATCGACATCATCTTTACCGCACTGGCGGCCCAGGAATCCCGTCGTTTTCCGCACTACTCGGGCATCATGCTCACCGGGGGACTTGTTCCCGGAGAAAACGTCCGTACCCTGATCACAGGGATACCGGATACCTGCCTTACCATGATTTCTGTCAAAGAGGACACCTACAGCACGGCGCTCAATGTAAACAACGTCAAGGGAGAGCTCGCTGACGACGATTGGGAGAAGATATCCATGGTAAACCGACTTGTGGAAAACAGTGTCGATATCGACAGGATACATACGATGCTCGGCAGGGTAAGAACGAATATAATCACGCCGAAGATGTTTCAGTACAGAATTCTCCAGAAGGCAAAAGAAAAACAGAAACATATCGTGTTACCCGAAGGCACTGAAAAGCGGGTAATCATTGCTGCTGCTGAGGTGCTGGAGCGGGGCACCTGCAGACTCACACTCATCGGAAATGAGGAGAAAATAAAAGAAACGGCACGAAACAACAGGGTCGATATATCAGGGGTAAAAATCGTAGATAACACACTCTTCGATGCGAAAACAATCGACCGGTACGCATCCAGGCTGTATAAGCTTCGCAAACACAAAGGCATGACGCAGGAGATGGCACGCGATCTCATGCTGGACCCGGTTTATTTCGCTGCACTCATGGTTAAATGTGGAGATGCCGACGGGTACGTTTCGGGGGCCGTGCATTCAACCGCAGATACCCTGAGACCCGCCCTTCAGATAATCAAGACGAAACATGGGGCTTCACTGGCATCGAGCATATTTTTCATGTGCATGCCTGACAACGTACTTGTATACGGCGACTGCGCTCTCGTCGAGAACCCTGATGCCGACCAGCTTGCCGATATTGCAGTAACCAGTGCCGATACTGCCAGGTCATTCGGTATCGAACCTGTTGTAGCTATACTTTCCTATTCGACGGGCGAGTCCGGAAGAGGAAAGGATGTAGACAAGGTCAGAAAAGCGACGGAGATCGCACGTAAAAAACGGCCTGATCTACCCATCGAGGGTCCGATACAGTACGATGCTGCAACTTCCGAGGAGGTTGCGCGGGTTAAACTGAAGGACAGTAAAGTCGCGGGAAAGGCAACGGTATACATTTTCCCCGACCTCGATGCAGGAAACACCGCATACAAGGCTGTACAGCGCTCTGCGAAAGTACCCGCTATCGGGCCGGTTATACAGGGCCTCAACAAACCTGCAAACGACCTGAGCAGGGGTGCGGAGGTCATCGATATCGTGTATACCATTGCGGTAACCGCAATACAGGCACAGTCCATCCGACCTCCTGCCAGATGAATGAGGCTCATCGGATTTCCATCCGCGTGTCGCGATGCAGGCTGTCAAAAACTGACGTACGTCAGCGATAAAGCTCACCGCCGCTGATCCGCGAGCCTAACATTCCTGAAAAAAAAACGGATTGAAACCAAAACATACGCTTTAAATATTTTCCTGTAAAAGCGAGGGGCTTTGATACAGGACCTTAACCCAACTTCGCCATTTTTAAGCTTAAATGTATACCAATCATTGAATTGAATAAATATTTCGTCACTACTGATTTTTAACTAATTTCTTCCTCGATAGCGGTCTCCCCGATAAACCAAGCTTCCGATAAATCTCTATATGCTCAGGTCCCGGCCTCGAGTTTATCCTTATATACTGCTTTCTCATTGCCCCATCATCATCTTTTACTTTGTAACCTATGGTTAACCTCTCATGGGTTTTTAATACATTCCGTATCGTGCTCCAGCTCCGGCGATCTCCCTTTTGTCGAAGACGGTATTCAATAATGTGTAGCAGATGATACGCCAAAACCGATATAAACATATGCGCGTCGACTCTCTCTTCAATCTGATGAAAGTTCGGCCTCAATCCAAGTGATGATTTCATACTCTTGAATGCATACTCTATCTGCTCAAGCATTATATACGTTTCCCATATCTCTTTATCACTCAAATCCAACCGGTCTGTCCTGAGTACATAGCTCCCCTCCCGATCGGTCTCTTCTTCATACAATCCAGCCTTCTTCTCCCATACAATCTCTATAGCTCGGATACCCGGGTCACTCGCGTCCTTCCCACTTTCAGGTCTAACCTCCACTTCGTACAACTTCGATGCCTTCGGATACTTCTCCTTGAGCTTCCCTATAAGCTCCACCACCTTCCGATACTTCTTCGTACGATTCGGTAGGCTGAGCCCTCTTTTGTAATATTCCAATCGCCCTAAAAATAGCTCCTCTACCCTCGTACGCATGCCCGTCTCTTTCGCCGCTTTACTCTCACTCCTACACAATATATAGGCCTCACCCTCATGCTCATACCTCTTCACTTCCACTTTTATCCCTTTCCCCGCATCCTCCCTGATCACCTCCATCCCGCTGTACTCCTCTTCAAACTGTACCTTCCCCCTGTTCACCACCACATAATGATATCCCTTCTCCTTCAGCCATCCTATATTCTCTTTCGTCGCTATCCCCGCATCCACTACTATCGTCTTATCCTTTGTTCTATCAGGTACATGTCTCTCAAGCCCTTTGATCATCCCCTCCAATGTCTCACCTTCAAACTGGTTCCCCGCAAATAGCTGACTGTACTTCGAAAACCCACACTCGTCAACAATTAACCCCAATGTCACCAGCTTGCAGTCATCCCTCTTCTCCTTCGATCGCCCATAACGCGCCTTCGGGTTCTTTGACCCCAGCCCCTCAAAGTACGTATTCGTTAAATCAAAGAAAAATATCTTCTCCGACAGTGAAAAAAGATCCCTCTCCACTCCCGATATATGCTCCTCAAACCCCTCTTTTATCCCATATAACCGGTCACCAGCCCGATAGTACGAGTTTAACGATGACCGTAAAGGATTCCCCGCCAGTTCAAATAACGCCGACCGCCTCTCCACCCACTCCTTCGTATACAACTCACTCCCGGGATCTATAAGCCTCCCTATCACTAACGCCTCCATCAGCGGCACCACATTCTTTGTTATCCCCTGCCGACCCAAAAAATCATCCATCTTTAACTCTTCCCATACACTATGACACACATATTCCGACCCAAGACTCCTGTGCATCTCGCTCTCAAGAGAATTAACATCAACTATCCGATAGTCGCTTTCCTCCCCTTCACCTATCTCCTTCGCCTGCTTCCTGAATATCTTCTCCGCTGCCACCCTCGCCTGCTTCTCAAGACTCACATCCAAATCAAGAAAACTCCTCTGACCCGTCAGTATATCCTCAACCCTCTTCGCAAACGCCTTGTACTGGGTAGGATATATATCAAGGTTCCCCAGATTGAGTATGAGCCGTTGCCGGGGCCCTTTCTCAGTTCTGACGTTTTCCACCAGGTGTATATATTCATACACCTTTTGCGTTTTGCCGTTTCTTTTTCTTACTTTTTTTACATACATGTACCCAATATATCATGGTGGCGGTAGCATGTCAAGAGAAAAACAACATGTGTGTCACTACAATGGAATATCTGAAAGAGAGTAAAATTAATTCATAGAATAGAAAGAATTATAAATTCAGAGACTATAAAAATATACACATTCTGCATATAAACTCAACATCTTCCTGTCTAATGTTTTCAGGCACTGCGAATAATTTCGTTGATACCATACAGTTCGTCAATATATCTTTTTGCCGATTTGTCCCAATAATAGACAGCCCGTTTTGCGTTTACACGGGCTCGAAATATTTGAACCTGATCTTGCTGGTTGAAAAAAGACGCACACCGGTCCATGGCGTCATAAAAAGACCAGGAATTAAAATCTGAGAACAGGAATCCATTTCCAATGACCCGTTGTCCTTTAACGCGCAGCGGGGTGACTGTATCCCTCAGGCCTCCTGTTGCCCGTGCGACAACAAGACATCCACATGCAAGAGCTTCCAGCTGTGAGATACCTCCTGGTTCATGCATCGAAGGCATAAGTAAAACATCAGAAGAAAGCAGAGAAACGCTGACGTCCTGAAATCCTATGTTGACTGAAATGTTATCAGGATAATAGTCTCTCAACTGAATTAATCCACGCATGAGCTCTTCAGCCCGCAGATCACCAGGCGCTACCTGCCCGCCGATTATGCCCTGAAAACCTAAGTTCTTGATTATGCCTTCCGAAGCCTCCAGGAGCAACTGAAAACCTTTTTGCTCGGTAATCCTGTGTATCATTGTAAAAAGAATCTTATCAGGATCGACTTTAAGTCCATACTGAATTTGCAGAAGCAGCTTGTTCCTCATACGTATAAGGATTTCCTTTCTCATTTTGTCTTTAATTGATTCACAAAAACGAGCCCCCTTCAATAGCTCGGGAAACCTTATCTCGATTTTCTTTTGTAATACTTTATCTCCCCTGACAATTTCCTTTAACCTGGGATAAAAGGTTTCTAAAAATCCGGACGCCCTAACCCGCCTCTTCACCCTTGAATAAAAATCGCTGCCGATAGCGTTGTTGATCCCTATTACATTATGGAAGAGCTGTTCCAGACCATCACAGGCTAACTGGATCTGTTTGGCGTATGAGGGGCTGACCGTAATGACTCGATCGGCGAACCTCACTCCTGCCGCCATACAATTAATGGTGGACATATCATTGGGGTCTGTAAAATCAGCTGCCTTTTTATCGGGAAGATTAAAGAGACGAAAGTAATCGAAGTCATTATTATAACGATAGAAAGAGTCAAAGTACATCCAACCTCCGTTGTGAATGATGTGCAGAAACGTTGTTTCCTTAAAATTCGGATTTTCAGCATAGTAAGGGTCTGCACGTACTATTCCGTTGAAAATACCGGTATAAGCATCATTTGTTATGGTAAAGTTAGGCCTCAATCCGAAACGGACTATTATCTCACAGGTAGACCGGGCCAGAGCAATTCTACGGCGCAACTTTTCTTCAGTTGTATATCCCCAGTAAAGTCCGTCGAATAATTCATGGTGGTCAAGTAGAAAATATTTTACACCGTCCACAACGCCGGTGTGAACTCCCGCTTCATACTCTGTATTCTGAATCATGAAGCGCACATTTGTACCTGAATATTCAATACTGTATTTTTTTACAGAACGGTTCATCTTTTCTACAGCTTTTAGATCACCATACC
>Ga0315555_1000092_pt1 | contig 53323 bp, 52 predicted proteins | sample SalMarSW160380MG_FD_202113 | JGI IMG/M metagenome (GOLD analysis project Ga0315555, IMG submission 202113) | Salt marsh sediment microbial communities from the Plum Island Ecosystem LTER, Massachusetts, United States - Salt Marsh Sediment SW1603-80 ... | reverse complement strand
AGCCGCTCCGGAAAGGTCAACCGCCCGGTCGACGTATCCAGTATCGCGCCGCAACCTCAGGTGATAACTGCCCTCATACGGCGTGCCGGCGCCGGTAACCAGGGCGTCTCCGGAGGCATACCAGTCGTCAAGCCAGCCGGGACCGCCGGTCCAGTCCCCGCTCTCGAAATCATCACTGGCGACAGTCGTATATGAAGTGCCAATCCCAGCGAGAAGCTGCTCCCAGACTCCCGGATAGTCGGTATCAATTGTGATTTCCACTGATTTAATATTGGTGCGGTTAAACGATGTGGAAAGCGGTTTTATCTCAATTGACTCCGTTTCCATAGATGAAAGCGAAGTCAAGCTTCCAAGCAAAACCGGCACATAAATCTCATCACCAACGATTAGAGGCTGCTCGTCTGTAGTTGCACTTTCGTCTCCATATTCTCTGATTATCAATCCGTGTTCATAGACCAGCCTGGGGCTGTCAACAGTGCCCTGCACCTCATAGATTACTCGATTTGAGTTATAGACCTGGGTAATCGTCGGGCTCCCCGGTCCATCGATAGTATATACAATGCTGACCGACACATTATCGGAGGTCAGCGAGCCGGCCACCCCGGTGCCCGGATTCGCCAGGAACATCCGTCTGGGATAATGGACGCCCATCCGGAAATCGCTGGACTTTGGCGCACCGGTCAGCGCCACATCCTCCACGTCCGATTTGAAGGATATCATATCATCATGGACCATGTTAAGGTGCTCGTATTCTACATCCTTATTCCAGTTAGGCACGTGGTAAGCCTGTATGGTACCGAACAGCGCCGCCACGATCAACAACATCAGCATGGCGCCAATCACCACCGAGACCCCTCTTTCCTCTTGCCACAGTCTCCGCATTCCAGCTCTCATCTTCATATTTCACTTCAATATGGCTGACCTATATCAACAGGGTATAGGCGATAACCGCTACTACGATAAAGAAAACCGAGTGCCTAAGCCCGGCAACCACCTTTCCCTCAGCCATCTTCCCGGTGACAATCCCGGCAAAGAATCCCTGTATCACCAGAGCATGGAAGAAAAGCATATTGTATCTAGTCAGATCTGCATCGGACACGGCAAATTGCCCCACCCCACCCGGCAGGGCTGCGCCGGAAGTAGCTTCGGACGCCTCCTTCATCATGGGGAGGAAGACGTAGCTCATAATCATTATCACAGCCAGGAAAACGAAGTAACTGACGTAACAGACTATAAGGTATGGCTTGGTCTCCGAGCTTCTTCTCTTTTCAAGGGTCTTTGTTTCCTCCACGTCGGTGGCGATGCCCTCCAGTATCTCGCTTAGCTGACCACCCATCCTCGATGCCTCTATCAGGGTAAAGACTGTTCTCCGGATAAGCACCGTGGGGTATTTCTTGGCGAAGTGAAGCAGAGCGTCATCGAAGGAAACACCCCATGAGATTTCATTATCCATCTGCTTTATAGCCTTGGTAAGCGCACCATACTGCCCTCCCGCAGCAACGCTTACCGCCTCCTTGAGCGTCATTCCGGATTTTACGGACAGGCTGATATCACGCACCATAGCCGGAAACTCTGCCTCCAACCTGCTTATTCTTCTCGTCTCGTAGAGGTTAAAAAAGCCCGGGGGTATAATAAACAGTAACAAGGCCAGAATCACGATATTTATTGGTTCGACGCCCAGGTAGAAGGCAACAGCGGCACACGCCATCGCCGTCCCGCCCGAGATGAGGTACAGCAGATACTGTTTTTCCTTGATTGTACGCAGTGGGGATTCAATGAATCGCTGCAGGGTGGATTTTCTTCGGCGGCGCTCTATTGCCTCAAGAACCATGTCACCGTTCATCTTATTTTATCGCCTCCGGTGTCAAAGCATCGGTAAGCAGTAAAAACAGTATCGAGCCCAGTGGTATAATCCCGTATATAATCACCATCAGAATCATCGGGCTTGTCCCTCCCAACATCATCATGGCAGCGAACATGACGATAACCAGGAGCGGCACCGCTACCAGTCCGATGATATAAACCTCAGAAACCAGACCCAGAGTCGCAATGAACTCGGCAAACTTCTTCCGGTTCTCTTCCATGGTTTCCCGTGCCTGGCTGACAAAGTAGGTTCCCATCTCGCCTCCGGAGAGGGCATTGGTCACTGCCCCCTGGATGAATGTCCTGAGATTTGTGGAAGGGGTTGTGGAGGCCAGGTTGCGTAACGCGCTGACAAAATCAAAGCCGAGTAGCTCGACGTCTTTAACCACCAGCTTCGCTTCCTGGCTTATCTCACCGAAGAATTCCTCTGTCTCGGCAAGCTTCCTGAAGATCAGGTAGGGAATGACACCCGTGGTAGCCATGAAGGACATCCAGCAGATAGCATAGGGCAGATAGCCATCAATCTTCACTTTCCTTTCCCAGCCCTTAACCCGGGGATAGAGGATAAAGAGGAGGAACAGAGTCAGACAGCAAGCCAGCGCTGCGAAGACAACTAAGCTGAAGTCGGCGGCAAGTCTCCATATGTCGGCTATGGCTATGTCCCCGGCGAAGATGAACCGCCAGATCGGCACATAGTTAAAGAGGATAGCTGATACCGCCAGCCCCGTGGTGACGCAGACGGACGAGAGTATAAGAGAATACAGGGTAGCCAGGGATAGCAATCTTTCCACGGTGATATACATTCGTGCTTTTATCAAGTCATTGGTCAGGAAGGAGAAGCGAGTTCGCCTTTCCCTGTAGTAACCACCGAAGAGAGCCATAGCCATAGTACCCGTGTTCACCATACTTTTCCCTGCAGCAGGCTCTTTTCGACCTCATCCGGACGTACGCTGTAGTCAAACAGCAACCTGCTCAATCTATTGAAGTCGCTTACGTTGTTCTTACACAGCCAATTCATTATTCTCAGCCGCCGGGCATACTCTGCCGCCAATTCTTCCTCGCTTATATTCAGCTTTTCCATGGTCTCCAGAAAGACTTTGGACTCCCCGCTGAATTGAAAGTTGCCGGTAGCAAGCCGGAAGACCACATTCGTCTTGAGGGTTCCGTTGTCAAAGTCAACACCGGTCACCTCGGTCACATTTATGCATTTCCTGGTCCTGATATCGCCTTCCTTTACCATACTGACCAGCGCTACGATGTCGATGCTGTCAAGCAGCATCAACGGAACGTCTACGGGTGGCTTCGTCAGTCTCTTTACCAACGACTCCACCGAGTCGGCATGAACCGTGGAGAAGGTGATATGGCCGGTGGCCATAGCCTGGAAAAGGGTGGAGGCTTCCTGTCCCCGCACCTCTCCAACCAGCAGGTACTCGGGCCGCTGTCTGAGGGCAGTTCGGAGCAAATCAAACATCTCAATCGAACCACGCTCTTCGGTTTCCCTGGTAACAGAGGGTATCCAGTTCTGGTGAAGGAGGTTTATTTCCCTGGTATCCTCAATGCTCACTATCTTGCAACTGGGCGGTATGAACATGGAGATGGTATTGAGAAATGTAGTCTTCCCCGATGCCGTGCCGCCGATAATGAGGATGTTAAACCCGTTTTCTACCGCCATCCACAAATAGACAGCCATCTCCACTGATATAGTCCCGAGGTCTATCAGGTCTACCGGAGTGAAGGGTATCTCCCTGAATTTTCTAATAGTAAAAGTGGAGCCTCTGGTGGTAACCTGACTCCCTATACTCAGCTGCAGCCGGTCATGGTTAGGCAGCGAGGCATCGAGCAGAGGCTTGGCCATCGAGATGTGCCTGCCTGACCTCTGTGCCAGCTTGTAGATAATGGAGTCCAGCTCTTCCTGGATAAAGGTGACGTTGGTCTCCAGCGACCCGTACTTCTGGTGGTAGACGAACACCGGAATCCCGGCGCCGTCAGCCGATATGTCTTCGACCCTCTTATCTCTCAGTATCGGATCAAGCCTGCCGTAACCTATCAGATCTCTCTTTACGTAGTACATTATCTTTTCCATGCTCAAAGGGCTCAGGCGGATACCGAATTCCTCGGTTATTTCCTGGACCTTTTGCCTCAGGAAGTCCTCAGGTCTATCCAGCGAGGCAAAATCCAGATTAATTACCTCATAGAGCCATAACCTTATCTCTTTCAGTAGCTCTTCCTCACCCCTGGTCAGGCTCACCTCGCATACCTGATAGGTATGAGGCTGGCTCACTTCAATGCCAATGCAGGCGTAGGGTTCGTTCACCGGATACACCTCGAGGAATCTTTCCCTGTCTATCTCCGGTGCCAGCCCCGGCTCAGTGGTATCTACTACATCCACAGGCTTTCTCGCTTTAAGTACTTTTCTTTTCATCGCTTTGCCTGAAAATTGTTCCTTCTGGCGCTACGAGCACAGGTGAATCTCCTCAGCCGGGCACAAACTCATGGTGCTCCCCTGCCCGGTCACAGACCAATCCGCCGAGGTTACTTCCACCCCCAGGCTGATTCAGTATTCGGGGGTAAATTCGCCTCGTGTCTGGTAATTGCTCCTAGCGTACCAGCACATTAGTATCAAGCAAAATCGCATCACTCCCCAGATGGACAATAACGACGTGATACCACGTGTCTGGGGTCAGGGGAGGAGTGCCAGTGCCCGTTTCCTCTGTCACCGTTAAAACTGTGCCGGTCGATATAGCGTTTTCACCCGCTTCGCCCTGTTCCGTGAAGTCTGTGGCACTCTCCTTATCCTCGGTTATCGAGCACTGCCATTCGTTGGCCAATATGCTTTCGCCGCCGTTGTGCTTTATTAGAAGCTGGTCGTCGGTGGCCGGGTCATCAATCACCGAAAGTGCAGCATTAGGTGCCTTGGGGGTATTCCCGATGTATCCGTAGGCGAAACCGGCTACCACCGCCCCCATGACTACGGTTATGGCTACCATCAATATCACGCCGATTACCGGGGATACGCCTCTCTTGTCTTTTATAAATTTCTTAAAGTGTTTCATCCACTTCACCTCCTGATTTGTCTAGAATCGTTTATATCTATCTTTAATTGCTCGTTCGTTCACATTCCGTAAGCTACTACCTCCTTCTGAACCCAGGCGTCTGTCAGGTTCAATTTTCATTGCCCTGAGCACCGTCTCGCACACCTGCCATTGCCATTACCGCATCCAGAATCGCCGTTGAGTCTGCTCCTTTGTTAAGAAAGAGGACCGACTTGGTAAAGTAACTCTCGGCTCCTAGCTGATAGCTGCTGATGATGTCCCTTCCTTCATCCGAGACGGTAAGCACCACTACCGGGATGTCCTTCAGCCCTTCCTCACTCTTTATTTGTTCCAGTACCTCCAGTCCGCTAACCTTCGGGAGCTTCAGGTCAAGGAGGATTAAATCCGGCTTGGGATTAGCTTGACTATCGGCATAAACGCCCCGGTGATGCAGGAAATCGAGTGCCGTTTTACCATCTGTAGTCCAAAAAAGTCGTGGTTTCAGTTTCCCTCTCTCCATGGCCCGCCTCATAAGAATGCCGTGCTCCTCGGTGTCCTCTACCATCAATAAGTTTATCTTTCTTGGTGTTGTCATTTTACCTTCCCCTTTCCCAGCATCTTGGTCAGGCGACTTTTCATCTCTTCACCTGATGTAGGCTTCTTGATATAGGCTCTGGCCCCTGCTCTGACAGCTTCAACGATTACGTCCGGGTCATCCATGTTCTCCGGCATCAGCAAGGCAACAACCGCTGAAGGATTATCTTTTGTTAAGGCGCGTACCACATCGATACCACCCATTTCATCCAGTTTCAGGTCAATCAGGGCAATATCAGGTCTGTACCGGGCAAACTTTTCCAGAGCCTCTCTGCCGTTTTTGGCGACGGCAACGACCTCAAATCCGAGTGTTCCCAGCGTATTGGCGAGAAGGATTCGTATAAAGGCGGAGCTATCGGCTAAAAGTATCCTGGTCTTTCCCATTGGTACTCCTCTTGTCTCTGCCGCTCTGTCGAGGCAATGTAAAGCATATGGTGGTTCCCTTTCTCGATTGACCCCGTTGTACCCATAGCCTTCCCCCGTGTGCTTCAAAAATTTTCTTCACAATCGCCAGGCCGATACCGCTCCCTTCACCGTCTGCCGTACCCCGGTAGAAGAGGGCCAAGACCTTTTCCGCCTCACTCGCATCAATCCCAAGCCCGTTGTCACGCACAAAGAAGACGGCTTCGCCCTCCGAAGGCCAGTAACCAATCTCGATTTTCAGGGGAACGGTTTTATCCCGGTATTTAATGCTGTTCTGGATAATGTTGCCCAGCGCCTCGGCTATCATTGTCCTGTCCGCGCAAACCCTGGGGAATGTCCTGGCGGGGGAAACGGTAGCTCCAATCGAGCGTACCTCCTCGTCGAATTCTGCAATCACTTCCCTGACGATTTTGCCAAAAGAAATATTCTTGACCAGCTTTACGTTGTACCCGGCCCGGGAATATCCCAGGGTACTATTCAAGAAACCCTGCATCTTCCTGACGCCGGACTCGAGCAGCCGGATATCCTCCTGCACGTTTGCTACCTTCTGGTTTTGGATATCCTCCCGGAGCAGCCGGCTGAAACCTTCAATGCTTACCATGGGACTTCTCAGGTCGTGAGCGATGCCGTAGCTAAATGTTTCCAGCTCGCTGACTTTTGCCTGAAGCTGCTGGCTAAGCCTTTCCTGCGCTTGCTGCGCCTGCCGGCGCTCGCTGATGTCATGCAGCGATATGAGGTAGGAAACTTCGTCGTACCACATCGTTTCTGCCACGCGCATTTCCGCGGCAACTATGTCACCTGCCTGGCGGACAATATTAATCTCCGTTACTTCATTTAATGTAATCGGAAAGTCAAATTGCTCCCCATCAAAATCCTCACTTTTCCTACAGAAGAGGGATTCTGCTGCCGGGTTAATATAGCATACTATTCCTTCGGGGCTAGTGATGATAATGCCATCCGGATTATCGTTTATCACTTTGTAGAAATTTGACATACTGTCCCACAATCGCTTCTCGATACGCTTGCTCCCGGTAACATCTTTAAGGAAGACGGAAAGGCCGCTTTTCGAGGGATAGGCGCTGATTTCAAAGGAGAAGACCTTACCCTGAAGCCGGTATTCGTTAACGAAATACTGCGGCTTCTTCGTTCTTAATGCCTTTTTGTAGGCTTTCTCCGCCATTCTCGGCTGTTCTAAATCCGGGAAAATGTCATACAGGTGTTTCCCCAGGGCATCCCTGGCTGGAATTCCGGTCAGATTCTCGGAGGCTTGGTTCCAGTAGGTATATCTCAAGTCTTCATCAAGCGCAAAGAAAACATCGGAGATGCTTTCGGCCAGTTCCTTGTAGTGCGCTTCGCTCTCCCGCAGTTCCTCCTTCATCTCCACACGCCGGGTAATGTCCCTGATGTTGCACTGAATCACTCTTTGGCTGTTAACCATGTAGATATTGGAGACAAACTCCACCGACATTCGCTGCCCGTTCTTGTTTTCCAGCGGTAAGTGCTCGTAACGGACATACCCCCGGTTCTGTAACTCCTGAAAAGCCTCCCGGCTTGCCTTAATATCTTTGAAAGGGCCGATTTCCCATAGTTCCTTGCCTAAAAACTCCTGGCGAGAATACCCCAGCATGTCCGTTAGAAACGGATTAACGTCAGCGATTTGCCCTGTGTCTGCATCGAGAATCAATATCCCGTCTTGAGCCGCTTCGAAAAGTCGCCTGTATTTAACCTCGGAATATTTTAGTGCATGCTCTGCCTGTTGGCGCTCGGTGAGGTCTTCTACTATCTCGACAAAGCCAATCACCTTGCCATTCCTGTCCCTGGTCAGGGTACATAAAATCTGGGCGGGAAAGCTTTCACCATTCTTCCTCACCTTCTCTCCTTCGCAGGAGAACCTCCCTTTCTTGAAAAGCTTGTCAACTATCTGCCGTAGTTTCCCAGCTCCAACAAACTCTCTGGGGAATAATATCTCTATGCCTTGTTTACCGATGACCTCTTCCGGGGTATAGCCATATATCTGGTGGGCGCCCTCGTTATAGGCGAGAATTTTACCATCGGAGTCCGCGGCAATAATGGCGTAGCCGGCCAGACTCTCCAGCAGAGTGGATACAAAATCCGCATTCTGGCGGAGTTCCCTTATCCCCCCCTGAATCGATTGCTTACGGGTAGTTCCCGCAGCCATGGCAGGTTTGTCCCCAGCAGGCACTATCGAAACCTTGTTGTGTAAAATGTCCATTTTTAATTCTCCTTACGAGATATGGTCATCTTGTACTTTGCCAGGAATTCAATGAAATCATCCCGGTATATCCGGTAATGGCCTTTCGGGAGCCTGAAAGCGGGCAGGCGTTTTTCACTAATCCAGCTCAATACCGTTACGGTACTCACCCCGCAACGCTCGGCGATAAAACTCGTAGTGATATATTTAGGACACCAATGTTGTTCCTTTTTTTTCAAATAAGTCTCCTCGCCAGTATTTGCGAGATATTATTAATCTTGGATATCTGAGGTCTTTAGCACATCTGATGATTTTTACGTATTTACTCTAAATAACTAGAATCACATCCGTATCAAGAGATGCGGGCAAAAAGTCACAAAAATATCACGTTTGTATGTATTATTATGAGCGCCTTACTTATGCCGCCGGATGGTTAAGTTATCTAAATATGTGTTGGAGGTTGAGTGTGGTGAAGTAACAGGCTACTGATGATATTAGAAGGAGATTATGAAAAACAGGGGCAAAGTTAAGTAGGGTAAAGCTATGGCGCGGGAGAATCCTCAATCCGTTCTGATATACCTTATTTATAGAATCAGCATCGCGTCGCCGAAACTGTAGAACCGGTATTTTTCAGAAATGGCTTCCCGGTAGGCTTTATTGATGAGTTCCCGCCCGCTAAAAGCGGTCACCAACATGAGCAGAGTCGACCTGGGGAGGTGGAAATTTGTCACCAGCGTATCGACCGTCCGGAACCGGTGACCGGGCAATATAAACAAGTCCACCCAGTCCTCGAATGGGTCCAGTTCCTGCGATTTGCTGGCCCGGGCTGCCTGCTCCAGAATCCTTACGGTAGTCGTACCGACGGCTATAACTCTTTGTTTTTGCCTTTTTGCTTCCGATAATGCGGCAGCAACCTCGCTGCTCACGATGCCGTATTCTTTATAGATAACATGTTCAAGGGGATTATCTTCGGTAACCGGTCGGAACGTATCGAGACCTACATGAAGCATCACGAACATGAATTTTATCCCTTTACTCGCTATCTTTCTCATTAATTCGTGCGTAAAATGCAGTCCCGCTGTCGGCGCCGCCGCGCTGCCGTCGATTCTGGCATAGACCGTCTGATACCGGTCGGGGTCGGCTAGCGGCGTATGTATATACGGCGGGAGGGGTACCTCTCCCGATTTCATCAATAACGCTTCGTCGGAAAATCTTACCGTCCTCATACCCCCCTCCCCTACCTCCGTAATCTCAGCGACAAGGGTTTTATCCTTCTGGATATTTAATGGTGAATCAACGGAAATCTCAACCGTGCTGCCCGCCTGAAGCCTTCGACCGGGCTTTACCAGAGCCTCCCAGAGACCGGTACTTACCCGCCGCAGTAATAATATCTCTACCTTACCCCCGCTACCCACCCTCCGTCCCTTCAATCGGGCCGGAATTACCCGGCTGTCATTAAACACCAGTACATCGCCTGCATGCAGATAATCGGTAATCTCGAAAAATCGACGGTGTACGATTGAACCGTTTTTCCGGTTCAGGACCAGGAGACGGGACTGGTCTCTCGGCTCGATGGGAATTTGAGCGATAAGCTCCGTGGGGAGAGTATAGTCAAAATCACTTGTCTTCACGAATTTCACCAGAATGATACTACTATCACTATACCCTGCAGAGATAAGAAAGGCAATGAAACGCGGAATTATGATATAATATTACGACAGGTAAGCAAACACGATGAAGAAATCCGATGCAGAAAAATGTACCGATTGTTCTTACGGGCCACCGGACTGGCGGTATAAGTGCGTCGATTGCGGTAAAATATTCGATATGCCCGCGCCGAAGGGTCCTTCCGACGAGAAAAACCGGAGCTGTCCAGGCTGTAAGAGCCGCAATATAAAACGTATCAATGTAGTAAAATCCGAAGCCTGCCCACCCGGTGGCTGATAGGTCTTATCAAGCTAGGCCGTGCGCCGCTGGAATACCTTGATCCTCAGCTATAATCCTGCTTTTGATATTTACTTAATGATATTTCCACCCGTTAATTTTTGCTATAATCCTGAAAATAGTTCTAAAAACCCTTGACAAATACCGTATATATCTATATAATATATCAAGATATATCTTGTTATTATGTGATATATCACGTAAGTACTAAATAAGGAGTGATAAATGTTTAAAGATAGATTTATCCGTGGTGAACGAAGGTCCCACCGGCAGTCGCGGGAGGGTTCTTTTCAAAAAGGCGACCTCAAATATGTCATTTTAGACCTGCTCAAGGATAAACCGAGGCACGGCTACGATATTATCCGTGAGCTTGAGGAGCAGTCTCTCGGTACCTATAAACCGAGTCCCGGTGCTGTCTACCCCACCCTGCAAATGTTCGAGGATATGGGCTATACCAGCAGCACCGAAAGAGATGGCAAGAAAACCTATACCATAACGGAAGAGGGTCTCCGGTTTCTGGCGGAACGCAAAGATTCCGCCGACGAAGTTAGAAGCCATATGAAGCGTCGCTGGAGTTTTAAAAACATCGGCAGGATGGCGATGGTAATGAAAGAGTACCATGCGCTGGAGCATATTCTCTCTGATGGATTTCGCCACCTGGACGCCGACCGGACCCAGCGGATTCGTGAAATCCTGATTAACGCCCGGAATGAAATCGAGAATATTATCTCGGAGGAATAGAGATAAATGCCTCTCAAAGGTGAAATCATACTGGAATTTGACGACGAAACGCAGGAATACCTGGCTGTCTGGGAACCCGTGATTATCGGCATGGGCAAAACCGAGCAGGAAGTCCTGCGGGACCTGACGGCAGCGTTAAATTTATCGATAGATGTACATAACCAGCAATTTAGAATAAAAAAGGAGGACTAGAAATGGGTTATTTCAGGATTATGGCGGCCATCCCCGGCTTTTTCTTAAGCTCTTTGTTCTTAATGCTGCTCTGGGACGCCATCGCGCCCAAGCTCGGCTGGGTGGATATCGGCTATGTCACCGCCATGCTGATAACCATCACGCTGTGGCTGGTGGTAGCGCCGCTGGCGGCCGTCGGCAGAAAGAGAAGATAGACTACATATTTAATCTATCAGGAGGGGCTATGATTAGCGAATATCAATTTAAGCAAATAGATTTTGAAAATCCCTCGGCTCTGTTCATCTTCGAAGATATACTCAAAAACCTTATCGGAGGACCACTGCTGTATAATCCCTATTTTAAGAACTTTGGATTAAAGGGAGATGAGAAAATACTCGACTTTGGCTGCGGCGGCGGGGTGGGCTCTCGATGCCTAGCTAACATCTTGAATGAGAATGGGCATTTAACCTGCATCGATGTTTCGAATTACTGGGTTGAAAGGGCCGTCAGCAGACTAAAAAAATATCCCAATGTATCGTGTTTGGCCGGCGATATACGAAATCTGGATTTGCCTGATAAATCCTTCGATGTAATTTCTATTTTCCATGTCATCCATGACATAGCCCCGGAAGACAGGCAAGAGACTATCGGCGTCTTAGCGCGGTTACTGAGCACAAATGGAACACTTTTCATACGAGAACCGGTTAAGCAGTCCCACGGCATGCCCAGTACTGAAATAAGGAGTCTTTCTTTAAACGCCGGCCTCAGGGAAGCGAGATTTACCGAGAATAAATCGGAGTACACGGGCGTATACCAACTTATCTAAAACACCAGGGATTATTTATACCTCACCTCCTAACCCCCTCTCCAAACGGGGCTTTTGAGAACGTCAGTGATAATTAATTTGGAGAGGGGGAGATATTTTGAGAGGGACAGAGCCCCTCTCAGCGAGCTACTCCCCCTTTTGGTTTGTATAGTGTGTTCCTAAAATAAAGGCTTGGGGTTTCCCATTTGAAGTGGGGCGGGGACATTTTTCTGGACAGAGCATAGGCGCTGCGAGGGTGGCTAGGGTGGGAATAGATATCTCAAAGGGGATGGGGGTCGGTATAGAGATTATTTAATTTCCACGATATCCATATAATTAATACCAGCGATATAGACATAGTCCCCGATAATCTGGGGGCACCACCACATATAGGCCATCGTTGCCCCGCCGAACCCGAACATAGATTCGGTATCCACACTATCCATCAGCTTCGGACTATCGGGTTGGGAGACGTCCAAGAGACATAGCTGCACCGTTACGGCCTCATTGCCCGACTTGGTAACATAAAGGGTGTCGCCTTTCAATGTCATGGCAATAACGAAACCGCCCAGTTCAGCAGCGGCGACCTCTTCAGGAGATGCCGGGTCGGATACGTCTATCACCCTTAGCTGTCCCGCACCGAAAGTCACGAAGAGATATTCGCCATAAGATAGTAAATCGATAATGTTAGCTAGGTTAGCCCAGGGAGGTTCTTCTAGTTCGGACTCCGGGTCCCAAAAAGGCATTTCCCTGACGAGACCTTCGGGGACGTTCAGTTCGTAGTTGCACAGAATTTCGGGCGAAGCCGGGTCGGACACATCGTAAATAGTCAGGGTCTGCCCGATGCCCACATATAAATAACCATCACTTACTTCCAGAAAGCAATCCCTGGAAGGAAGGTCTATCCGGGCTATTTCCCGGATATCCTGTATATCGGAGACATCCACGATAGTAACCCCGTCATACATCTGTCCGGAGGCATAAGCAATGCCTTCTACTACCATGAGATTCCGGGTAGCCTCAATAGACACTATTCCCAGGTCTACAGGATTCGCGGGGTCGGATATATCCACCAACCAGAGACCTTTTTCAAGGAAAAGGAAAGAATAAAGGATATCGCCATACACCGTACAGCTGTCGGCCATTACTCCGCGTTTACCCTGTTTCTCCGGTGTAATCGTAGAGATTAATTGGGGCGAAAAGGGATCCTCGGTATCGAATATAAAGAAAAAGAAGCTGTTGCCAAATGTAGTGGATGACTGATGGATACCTAGAATCAGGTATCCCCTGCCGTCGATTTCCGCCGAGGTTAAGGGGTAGGCGTCAATTAGTCCGCCTTCGGCGTCGTAGTCAAAATTCGGTACGGCATCCAATCCGGGGGGGAATGAATACTCCCAGCGGCCCACTATCTCGGCACGAAGCTCAGAATTTCCACAGGAAAGCGAGGTGAAACTCAGGAGAACTATCAAGATAAGAGCAGCGGACGATATCTTGAAAAGCAGCGCCCTGTTTCCTCTATCCATTGTTAACCTCCTCACATCTACCTCCGGCCAATGAAGAAAACAGAATAAACGGGCTTAATCCGCTGTGAATTATGGCAAATAATAACGATAGTGTCAATACAATCTGATGACTATAGGCATAATCAAGGCCTAAAAAAATCCCCGGCATTCGCATTAGAACACCGGGGATTAAAGTATTTACCCTGAATAAATTCTAAAGTCCGGCTTCCTGGATAATCTGGGGTACGTTCTTCTCCCAGCCGATAGCCATGATATGCACGCCCTGGCAGAGAGGTTTGAGCTGCTTGATAAGGTCGGCGCAGAGCTGAATACCGGTAGCCGTCCTGTCTTCGGCATCGGTCATCTTCTGAATCAGATCATCGGGCACAAATACCCCGGCCACGCTTCTGTTCATGTACTTGGCCATACCGGCTGATTTCAGAGGTATAACCCCGGCCAGAATGGGCACATTAAATTTTTCCACCCTTTTCATGAACCTGGCGAATTTATCGGCGTCGTAAACCGCCTGTGTCTGGATGAACCTGGCCCCGGCGGCGACCTTCTTTTGAAGCTTGGCTATCTGCAATTCCATGGAAGCATCGGTATCGGAATCCACCTTCACTACCGCCCCGGCGAAGAAATCCGGCTTGCCCTTTAGCTCGTTGCCGTTAATATCAAAACCTTCATTCAAACGCTTTATCGCCTGGAGGAGGGTTACCGAGTCCAGGTCATAGACCGGTTTAGCTTCGGGGTGGTCACCGAGCTGGGGAAGGTCACCGGTTATTGACAGTACGTTTTTTATTCCCAGCACCCAGGCGCTGAGGAGGTCGGACTGCAGAGCGATGCGGTTGCGGTCGCGGCAGACTGTCTGGTAAATCGGCTCCAGCCCCTTCTGCAGCACGATATAGGCGGTAGTCATCGAACCGAGTCTCATCACCGAGCTTTGCTGGTCGGTAATGTTAGCGGCATCCACCTTGTCCCTTAAAAGGGCGGCATTCTCCTCAACTTCGGTAATATCGGTACCTTTCAGTGGACCAACTTCACAGGTTATGGCAAACTTTCCTGACTCCAGTTTCGATTTTAAGCTCACTTTATCCTACCTCCTGATCAGATTGCTCCAGCGCGTAGCGCGAGGTGGCTATCATCTCCGGCCGGGCCATCAGCTTGTTGTGGTCCAGCGCATCGATTAAGGCACTGAGTTTATCCAGCTGGTTCTTGGCTTTCAGCCGGTTATAAATCAACTCCCAGCCGCAGTCACGCTCGGGAGAAAGCTCACACTTGCCGTTGGACGCCCCTCCACAGGCTCCGCTGACCAGGCTCTTGGTACAGGCGGTAAGCGGGCAAATACCACCGGTGTAGTCCAGCAGGCATTGACCGCACTCATAGCATCTCTCACTGCCCCGCCATTCACCGCGACTGCCGCCGAGATTGACGGTATTGCAGGCCGGGTGGCAGACCTTGTTCACCGCAGCGGCCACCGCCTGTACGCCGATACCGCAGGTCATCACCAGTATCGAGTCAGCCGCCGCTACCTGGTCAACCCTGCCCCTCAAACCCGACTTAACCAAAGCCTTCTCACAGAGAAATTCGATAACCTTGGTACCGGTGACGGTAAATCCGGCTTCTTCCAGTTTCTTTTTCATTTCTTCCACCTGGACAGGTCCGCCACTACCCGAGGACTGGGCACAGCCGTTGCATCCCAGTATAAAAACGCTTTTCTCCCCTTCCAGGTAGCCTAAAATGTCTTCTAAAGGTTTTTGCTCTGATAAAATCATCTCTCCTCCTTAAACTACCCTGTATTGACCCAGGTCTCGACCTTTGGGTGTGACGACGTGGATGGAGCAGGCCAGGCAGGGGTCAAAGGCACGGATGATGCGGACGATTTCAAACGGGTTGTTCTCGTCCTTTATCTTGGTTCCGATGATTGCCTGTTCGATGGGTCCGTGCTGTCCTTTGTCATCCATCGGCCCGACATTCCAGGTGGTGGGCACCACGCACTGGTAGTTGTCGATTTTCTTATCCTTAATGTGTATCCAGTGCCCCAGCGAGCCGCGGGCGGCATCGGTCAGCCCCATGCCCATAGCTTCATCGGGGATTTCATATTCAACGTAAGTCGGCTCTCCCGGCTTTAGCTGTAGCGCCCAGCCTTCCAGCGAATCAGCAATAAATTTCGCTGATAGCGCTCGCGCCAGGTGGCGTCCCAGCACCGAGAATAGCGCCGCCGGCGGCGCCTTGAGTGCCGCTAACGACCCTTCCACCAGTTCCTTCATTACCGGGTCGCCCTTGGCGTAGGTTACCGCCACTCTTGCCAGCGGGCCGACCTCATAGACCTTGCCGTCGTACCGCGGCGCCTTAGTCCAGGAATAGGCATCCTTCTTTCCGTATTGCGGTTTCGTATCTCCCTGCGACGGGTGCAGGCCCGAGGTAGAGTCTTCGTACCACGAGTGTTTAACATACTCGGTTATCTTGTCCGTATCCAGGTTGCCCGGTTTAAGGTCGGCGGAGACGGTACCCTGTTTGAACAACCTCTCCCGCGTGGTATAGTCCGGGCTGCTGCCGTCGAGGTCGAAGCTGCCGTAAGCCAGCAGGTTCCTGCATCCGGCGCCGATTTCCGCGTAATCGAGATAAGCTCCGGCTACCGCCAGAACATCCGGGATGTAAGCGTTATCGATAAAGTCCTGGAGTATCTTGATTTTCCAGATATACGCCATAATGTTGTCGGCGGTGGGTACGCTGGTAACGCCGCCGGGTACCACGCCGACGCTATGCGGTATTTTACCGCTGAAGATAGCCACGGCTTCGTGACCGATGCGCCTTATTTCCAGCGCTTTTACGTAGTGAGCTACAGCCTGCTGGTTAATCTCCGGGGGCAGGCGGTAGTCGCCTTCGTAGCGGGGCAGGAACGGCCCCAGCTCGCCGCGGGCAATAAAGTCTTTGACGGAATTCAGCTGAGAATCATTTCCTTCGTACTTGGCCACGTCGGCAACGTTCACGTAGTCGAGGGCGGCCAGGTGGTAGAAGTGAAGCACATGGTCCTGGACGATGTGAGCGCCCTGGATAAGATTGCGGATTATCCGGGCGTTATCCGGTATCTTATCGGCGATACCGAAGGCGCTGTCCAGATTTAACGCGGCGGCGATACCGTGCGACTGCGGACAAACGCCGCAAATTCTCTGAGTGATTACCTGGGCATCTCGGGGGTCTCTTCCTTTGAGTATAATTTCAAATCCGCGGAAGAGGTTGCCGGTAGTCCTGGCGTCTTTAACCTCTCCGCTCTCAACGGTAGCTTCAATTTTTAGATGCCCCTCAATCCTGGTGACGGGGTCAATAACAATCTTGCCCATTATTTCTCCTCCTTGTCAGCCCAGTAGGCACCGATGGTGGGCAGGTCGACATCAACGAGCTTCTCGTAGAAAGGCGCCGTCTGGTCGGGGAATTCAGGCTGGGTGCAGCCGTTACAGGGAGCACCGGCTCCGATAACCCAGTTGGTGCCGCTGTTCCATCTCCTCAGGGGGCAGTCGGCGTAGGTTATGGGGCCCTTGCAGCCTAGTTCGTAGAGACATCCTTCGTCGCCGAATTTCTTGGCGAATTTCGCCTCGTCGAAATAGGCGCGGCGGGGGCAGTTCTCATGGATGAGCTTACCGTAGAAAGCCTTGGGCCTCAGGAAATCATCAAGGTCGTCTGCCGTGGGCAGACCATTGAGAATAACACCGGCAACCGTCCCGATGAACCAGTCGGGGTGAGGAGGGCAACCGGGGATATTAATCAGCGGTTTGCTAATTCCCTGAGCATCCAGGACATCCTTCACTGATTTACATGAGGTGGGATTGGGTTTGGCGGCGGAAATACCGCCGAACGAAGCACAGGTACCCAAGGCAATAACCGCCAGCGAGTCCCGGGCCAGTTCGGTTACTCTCTGCAGCATGGTAACCGGTTTACCGTCCCTCTCACCGACCGCACCATAGACGGCATCCGGGTCCGTCGGCACGGCTCCGTCAACCACCAAGACATATTCGCCTTTCTTTTGTTCGGCGGTGTCTTCCAGCGCTTGAATTGCCAGTTCACCGGCGGCAGCCATTATCACCGGGTGAAACCTGAGGTTGACGTGCACGCCGGGAGCAATCTGGTCTATCAGCACATTTTTTATAGTGGGACTGGCCGTATTCAGGAGTGATACAGCGCAACCGCTGCAACCGGATGTCTGCAGGTAAACAACAGGAAGTTCCTTTACCATCAAGCTAGACTCCTTTCTATTTATTCAGGCGCCAACATGTTTGCGCCAGACTATACGGAAAATACCCTTAACTAATCTCTTAAATTTTTATTTGTATCCCTAAAACATAGCAAATCCCCGGGGGTACCACCCGGCCGGGGATGAAAGAGATATATTCTTTTACACAGGAACAGGGTATTTCAGACCTGGCTTACAGGTCGAAAATCCCCCTGTCATAGGCAGTCCGCACTATTTTGTTTTTTTCCGTTAATATCACCATGTCAAGAAAAGCGGAGGGATGTATACCTGGAATCAAGCCGGTCCAATAATTTCCTCCTGAAAACAGTGCTCCATCTGATTATATATCCCTTGACACCACGGTTATTATAATATATTAACCAATATTAGTCCAGCCCTGCTGACGTTATCCGGGCTATTCGAGGAGAGCCCTGGCTACGATTTCAGCCAGGTCCAGGACCCGTACCCTCTCATCGGCTTCCTTGTCTTTCAGGCCGTCTTCAAACATGGTCATACAGTAAGGGCAGGCCACGCATACAGTATCCGGATTCTCTTCTAATGCTTCTTCGACACGCGCCACGTTGATAAGTTTCCCCTGCTGCTCTTCCATCCACATCCGTCCGCCCCCGCCGCCGCAGCAGAAGCCGCTTTCGCGATTTCGTTCCATTTCGGCGGGTGCTTCGCCCGTCGCCTGAGATATTACCTGACGCGGGGCGTCAAATATGGAGTTATACCGCCCCAGATAGCAGGAGTCGTGATACAGCACCTTACCGAGTCCGTCGGGATTCTTTAGCGGTAGTTTATTCTCAAGCAGCAATTTCTGAATTAACTCGGTGTGATGGACTACTTCCAGGTTAGCTCCGTATTGCGCATAATCGTTTTTCATGGTGCTGTAGCAGTGAGGACACTGGGTAATTATTTTCCTGATGCCCTTTTCCGCAAACATCTTGAGATTGGTCTTCGCCATCCGGTCGAACACATATTCGTTACCGAGTCGCCGCAGGCTATCGCCGCAGCACATCTCTTCCCTCCCCAGAATCCCCCAGGATATGCCGCTTTTATCGAGAATCCTGGCCATCGACAATGTGGTGTGACGGTTCCGCGAATCGAAGGCCCCCGCACAACCCACGTAGAAGAGATACTCGGTCCGTCCGGCTTCGAAAGGTTTAACGTCAATATCCGCCGCCCACTTGGTGCGTTCGGTGGGGGCCATTCCCCAGGGATTGCTGCGTTGCTCCATATTCTCGAAGAAAGTCAGCAGTTCGTCGGGGAATTTGGCTTTCATTTCCACCAAGTACCGCCGCATATCCACGATTCGCGGCACGTGTTCGATGAATACCGGGCAGACCTCCATACAGGCGCCGCAGGTGGTGCAGTCCCAGAGGACTTCCTCCGCTACGCTGCCCTCAACCTCGCCGCCGATTAACGGCAGCGTTCCGGCCTGACCGTTGTAATTTTTCAGCAGGTTGACCTTGATATCATGAATAACAAGGCGAGGTTCCAGAGCTTTACCGGTAAAGGTTGCCGGGCAGACATCCGAGCAGCGTCCGCACTCGGTGCAGGCACAGGAATCAAACAGTCCCTTCCAGGGAAACTGGTCTATCTGCCCGACGCCATAGGCGTTCCCCTTGGCGAACTCCTCTTTCGATTGGGTTCTTACCTTGTCCAGACTCTTGAAAAAGCAGTTGGGAATAGCGGTGAGGACATGCATATGCTTGCTGTACGGCAGGTAGTTGAGGAAAGCCAGCAACACAATAGCGTGAATCCACCAGAATATATCAACCGCCGTTTCCAGGGTTCCAACGGAAGTTCCCGTGGGGATTAGTGAAGCGCCGAAGTTCGATACGGGCATATAACCCGCCGCTCTCTCCGTGCCTGCCGCTATCTCGCTGGCGTGCAGACCGAAGAAGGCAATCATCAGGATGGCGACCATCGACAGGATGATAAAAGCGTCCCGACTCCTCGCTTCGATATGGGGCGGCGGGAAAAAGAGACGGCGGATAACGGCGATAATCACCGCCAGCAGGGCCAGCACTGACACAATATCGAATATAACTGAAAGCGTAAAATAGAGACCGTCCGGCAAACGCGAGTAGCTGATAATCTCGGGAGCCAGACCGCTGAGAAGGAATTCAAGGTTGGCGAATAACAGGACCATGAACGCCCAGAAAAGCATGAAGTGGTTGAATCCGAAAGGTTTGCTGACCACCCTCCTCTGGAAGAAGGCATAATATATCATATTCCACAGGCGTTTCGCAGGTTTATCGAACCGGTTGTCCGGCCGGCCTATCCTGACCACCCCGATGCGACGGTAGGCGCTCCAGCCGAATATCAGGAAAGCAGCGAGGAAAACCATCAGGAATACAAATATTCTCGTATCCAAAGCTTATTTTGTTCCTTTTTAGCTATTTTTTATTTTGCCACCGCAGTAGCAGCTTTCTTGGCTCGGATTTCCCTAACGTAGTTAGTAATAGCCGGTATTATCTGGAAAAGGTCACCGACGATTCCGTACGTGGCCACTTCAAAGATTGGTGCATGCCGGTCGCGATTGATGGCAATAATAACATCCGAGTCCTGCATACCCACCAGGTGCTGAATGGCGCCGCTGATACCGCAGGCGAAGTATATCTTCGGTCGCACTGTTTTTCCGGTCTGGCCCACCTGACGCTCCAGGGGCATCCAGCCCGCTTCCACGGCGGCACGGGAACACCCGACAACGCCGCCGAGTTCGTCGGCAAGCTCCTGCAGGATACTGTAATTCTCGGTATTGCACATGCCGCGTCCGCCCGAGACGATTATATCCGCCGCCGCCACATCAACGGCATCCCCTTTCGTATCGGCGATTATTTCCAGCACCTTGGCGGCGATATCTTCTTCCTTGAGCGGCACCGTCTCGCGGATTATCTCGCCCGTACGCGAAGTATCCTTTTCGGGTAAAGGCATAACATGGGGACGGACCGTCGACATCTGCGGTCGGGTATATTCCGTGAGAATGGTCGCCATGATATTACCGCCGAAGGCGGGGCGCGTCTGCAGGAGAAATCCCTTATCGTCAATAGACAATCCGGTGCAATCAGCCGTCAGTCCGGTCTGGAGGTTCGTCGCCACGGCTCCGGCCAGGTCTCTCCCCTGCCCGGTAGCCCCGAACAGGACGATTTCCGGTTTGTATTTCTCGATTAGGTAGCAAATCGTTTTATAGTAAGATTCCGTACGGTAATAGTGGAATACGGGGTCGTCAACGAGATATACCTTGGCAGCGCCGTAGGAAAACGCTTCCCGGCAGAGATGCTCCACCTTTTCACCCAGGCATACTGAACAAAGGTCTTCTTTCCGGGCTGCCGCCAGTTCCGCGCCGACCCCCAGAAGCTCCCAGGAAACCTCGGCCGCTTTGCCTTCGGTCTGCTCTACAAACACCCACACCCCTTTATATTCCTTTATCTTTTCCAGTCTGGGGTCTTTTTCCTCTATCTCCTCGCCCGCTTCGGGTTGTGCCGCTTTCTTCTGCGCGGCTATTTCATCGAGTATCTTCTGCTCTTCCGGGGTGTAGTAAATTTCGATGGCATCGGCCGGGCAGACCTTGATACAGCGGCGGCACCGCGTGCATGTTTCCAGGTCAATGACAGGCTCGCCCTTTTCGTTCATGGTAATAGCGTCTTTAGGGCACTCACTTTCACAGCGGGCGCCGCAGGCGATGCACCTGCCGGGTATCAGCCTGGCTTCACCGCGGGGTCTCTTTAATTTCTGTGGTTCTGCCATATCTTCCTGCTCCGGGGTTATTTATTAAGGTGACAGGATATCCTTTTCCATCATTTTATCTATCAGTAACCTGGCGATATCATCCGGCTTGACGGAATCATCGCCCAGGATTTCTCCCTTGGCTCTCTCCGGCGAGAATATCTTGCGCACCTGCGTTGCCGAACCTTTGAGTCCTATCGTCTGTTCATCGATTTTCATGGCTTTATTATCCCAGAGGGTGATTATGGCATCTTCAGCCATCAAACGCATGGGCACGGTGGGATAGCGGGGCTGATTAATCTCTCTGAGGACAGCTATCATGGCCGGCAGAGGCGCGGTAACTATCTCGTGACGGCCTTCCAGCTTACGCCTGACTTTAACAATTTTGGCCGATAGGTCGACTTCTTCGATTCTATCCACCAGGGTAAGCTGTGAACAGCCCAGTCGTGTGGCAATGCCCGGCCCAACCTGGGCCGTATCGCCATCGATGGTCTGGCGACCGCACATGATAATAGCCAGCTCTTCTTTTTCCGCCAGTTTCCGGACGGCTTCCGTCAGCACCTTACTCGTCGCCAGGGTATCGGCGCCGCCGAAAGCGCGGTCGCTGAGAAGCACCGCTTCATCGACACCCACCGCCTGAGCCTTACGGAGTGTTTCTTCAGCGCTGGGGGGCCCCATGGAGATAACCGCCACGCGAAAGCCGTATTTATCCTTGAGTCGCAGGCTTTCTTCGAGGGCATGGGTATCGTAGGGGTTCATGATGAAGGGCACACCCTCACGAATGAGAGTGCCGGTGACAGGGTCCACCTTGACCTGAGTTGTATCAGGTACCTGTTTGATGCAGGCGACTATTAACATCGGTATGATATATCAAAAAACCTAACTGATAGATATTACCATAAAATTCAGCTTGGGGCAAACATTCCTATGATTGGTTCTGTTTGATTTTGGTTGAATGGAGATGCTCTCCCCCTGACCCCTTTGAATTATCTTTTCCCACCCAAACCGCCCTCTCGGCAACGTGCGCTTGTCCTTTAGTTATTCCCTACCCCGTTTCCCCCTTTCGTAAAGAGGGATTTATTTTATTCACCCACCTCCAAAGGGGACGTTTAAGAGGGGCGAAGCCCCTCTTACTATATAATTCCCCCTCTCCTGCGGAACGCCTTGCCAGGAGAGGGGGACAAAGGGGGTGAGGTCTACGTATCCATCAACCGAATGCCAATAAAACCCTACAGCTTGCCTATCCCCGGCATCTCGGTACCGAAGGGACGGACATCCATCAGGTAAAAGGGCCTGTCCACCCTGGTAATGGTCAGCGGGCAGTGCGCCAGCTTACCCGGTATGACCACCGCGGTCGGTCGGGTAATCACGTGCCTTTCCTTTTCCTTGCCCAGGCATATCTCCGCCTCTCCCCCCAGGTCGCTGAGATTATCGGTATCGTTTCCCACGAAGAAGAGAATCTCCGGCATGGGATGGGCATGGGGCTTCTCCGGATTAGGCCCGAACCGGTAGGGTGCTCTTTTCAGGCTCTCGCACATGATGAGGAAATCAAAACCGGGATTATTGCCCCGGATAAACGCCAGGTGACCACCGGAATCATCGCGATTCGTCGGGCCGTAACCCCAGGCTCCTTTTCGCGTGAATGCCAGATTTATCATGTTCTGGCGGTACTTGGAATTCCAGCCCATCACCGGTATGTTATCCAGTTTCTTTTTTGTCACTGGCAAAGCCTCTTCGCTATATTTCCGGGCACAGGAAACCTCTACGTAGATAAATCGCCTGTCTATTGTATTTATCATGGCGGGGTAATGCGGTAAGCCTTTGGGAATAGAAACAGCCGTCGAGGTGGTAATCATGTGCTTTTCCCATTCCTCCCCGAGGTATAGCTCCACTTCCGCTCCCAGGTCGCCGATATTATCCGCGTCGGTGCCCAACCAGAAATTAACCTAGTTAAAATCGTGTTTGTGCTGGCCGTATGATTCTATCCCCATTTGCCCGGCCGCCAGGTATGTGCCGTACCTGACGTGAAAATCCAGGTCGAACGGTTCCCCGCTGACCTCCGTCATCTGCCGGTAAAGCCCGGGACCGTTTTCAAAAGATAATTCGACAACGTATTTACCGTATTTCTTTCCCGCCATTTCTGATTTCCCCCTTTTAAATCTGAAGCAATCATAGCAACCGCTACGGCAAAATGTCAAAAGATATACCGACGCGTTCTAACCAGTTAACGTTCAGGATTCATATCCTCACCCCCGTATCCCCCACCCCAAAGCTGTTTTTATCCCACCCGCCCGCCCATCAAGGAAAAGAGGGGCTGACGCCCCTCTTAGACACCCCCCTATGTTTAGAGAACAATTCTTCCAGATAGCGGAAGGTCTGATAGAGCCAACATCTTACTCCTTAAAGGGAATAGCTTGCGTAGAGAGGCAAAGCCCCTCTAATTATTCATTCCCCCTTTCAAACAAAAGAACATTGAGCACTTAATTAATACCTGTTTGAGAGGGGGATAAAGGGGGTGAGTATGCAGGAATAACCAAAACCAAACATAAAGAAAGCTATCAACGCCTTTGCCGCGACTTCTGGTGCTGTGATAAACTACTACCATCGAGCGGAAGGTTTCATTATGAATATCCTGGTAACCAACGACGACGGTATAAATTCCGAGGGTCTCTGGCAACTGGTTCGTCAGTTAAAAGAAATTGCCCGGGTAACCGTGGTAACGCCGGAAAGCGAACGCAGCGCCATCGGGACGGCGGTAAGTCTGCTGCAATCGGTGAAGGTTCAAAAAATAAAGTCGGCGGTTGACGGGGTCACCGCCTATACCGTTGACGGCACGCCTTCCGACTGTGTTATTCTGGCGCTGGGAAAATTGATACCGGAGACTGTCGACCTGGTCGTTTCCGGCATTAACAACGGAAATAACCAGGGCGAGGATGTGTACATATCGGGAACGGTGGGAGGGGCTTTACAGGGCTATTTCCGTGGCAGTTCCGCGCTGGCTATATCCGCGCCGCGTAATAGTCGGAACGGCATATCGACGGCTGCTAATGTGACCACCCGACTGGCACAGTTGATAAACGCTGCCCGGCTGCCGTCCCGGGTATTCCTCAACGTCAACGTCCCCGACCTCCCTCATGATGAAATATCCGGCGTAAAAATTACCAGGCTGGCGCGGACCAGCCATATTAACACCGTTTATGATGATTCGCGGGAACGCCGGGACTATTACGACATGGTGAGAACGGCTGTCAGCGAGGCGGCCACCAGGGGTACCGATATGTACGCTAAAGACCACGGATTTATCTCGATTACCCCGCTATTCACCAGCCTTTTCGAAAGGCCGCCGCATAATTTCCTCAAATCTTTATGCGATGACCTTTTCCAGGCAATGCAGCTAGAGAAGAATAACGTCCCGGATAAAGCATGAAACATTATATCGGCACCGACATTATTGAAATAGCCCGCATCCGGCAGACGGTAGAGCGCTGGGGAGAGCGTTTTCTCAACCGGGTATATACCTCCGAGGAACAGAAAATGTACGACCGGCGGGCTCACTCGCTGGCCGCCTGCTTTGCCGGCAAGGAGGCGGTAATGAAGGTGCTGGGGACCGGGGCCAGGGGTGTAGCCTGGCGGGAAATCGAGACGCTTCATCACCGCAGCGGCAAGCCATATATCAGGCTTCACGGTAGGGCGCAGCAGGAAGCGGACAAAGCGGGCATAAAGGAAATAGACATCAGCCTGTCTCACTCACGCGAGTATGCCACCGCCACGGCTATCGGTGTAACGTAATCTTGGCTCATCCTTCCCAGACCACCTCACCGTCGATTATCGTCATCTCAACCTTGATATCTTTTATCTGGTCCGGATGCACCTTGGTGGGGTCATCGCTTAGAACCACCATATCAGCCAGTTTCCCCTCGGCAATAGAGCCCTTAATGTCCTCTTCAAAAGAGGCATACGCCGCGTTGACGGTATACATCGCCAGCGCCCGGAGCGGAGATACGGATTCTTCAGGCTGGAAGTCCTGGCCCGACTCGGTTTTCCTGGTGACCGCGGCGTAGATACCCGCCAGCGGATTAAGGGGGACTACCGGTGTATCTGAACTACCGGCAACCACTAGTCCGCTTTCCATCGGCGACCTGATGCGGTACATCCAGGGAAGGATATCGGGTTCCACCATGGCCAGGTAACGCTCACCGCTGTAGTAGATGAACGGCGGCTGATTAACGATAACCACACCCAACTCGGGGAGTCGATTTAGAAGTCGAGGGATACATTCGGCACAGTGTTCGATGCGGTGGCGCCTTCCGACTACCGGCAGAATGCCGTTGACATATTCCAGCGTATCGATTACGGCTTCGATAACATCCTCTTCCTCGGCGTGGAAAGCCAGCTGGAATCCGGCTCTATGAATATCCAGCGCGAGGCGTTTCAGTTCTTTCGGAGCAGGATGAAATTTACCGGAAGTCCGTGTCACCATCACTTTCACAGCACCCGGACGCAACCGGCTATCACCGGAACCGGGAACCAGTCCTGCTTCCTGAAACTGCTGCCAGAAATCGGCACCCGCCATCATGTAAATACGACTTCGCAGTTTTCCCGTTTCGGTTAGTTCACTCACCGTCTGCCAGCGACCGGGGTCGTTACGGTAGGTCGCCTCCTGGAAAGAAGTGATACCGTGTGAAAGGAAAAGGGCATTTACCAGTCCAGCCGCCTCATCAAGCTCGGCACCGGTCATCGCCGGTACCACCCGCCCCCGGATATCGCTCAGCATCTCGTAAAGTACCCCGTTCGGCTCACCGGTAGTCGGGTCGCGTTCTATGGTAGCCCCGGGGGGCTCTTCGGTTTCCATGCCGATACCCGCCAGTTCCAGCGCCAGGCTGTTGAGAACACAGGCATGCAGCGAACGGTGACTCAGAATCACCGGGTGGTCGGGCGCTGCTTCATCGATATCCCGGCGGGTAGGAAACCTCTTTTCCTTCAGATAAAACTCATTATAGCCGGTGCCACTTATCCAGTGTCCGGGCGTAGTATTTTCCGCTTTCCGGCGAATCGCCTGCTTGATATCCTCGATAGACCTTACCGCTGCCGGACTCAGGTCAACGCTTAATAGTTTTTTCATCAAGGAAAAAAGGTGAAGATGGGCGTCATTAAAACCGGGTACCACCGTCCTGCCGCCGCAATCGATTATCCTGGTCCCTGCCCCGGTAGCAGTCTCCACGTCGGTATTGCTACCAACCAGGATGATTTTATTTTGAGATATTACCACCGCTTCCGCTGATGGCTGCCCCGCGTCCATGGTGATAATATTTGCGTTTTTCAGAATAACATCGGACATGTTTTTATGAATCCTTTGACCGGACCGGTTTTAAGCCAGTATACTACTGATAAACCCGCACTGTAAAAGGAGACTGGCATGGATACGGAATCGGCTTGCCGGAAGTTGGCGATATGGATACGGGAGAAAGTGGCAGAAGCCGGTTGCCGTGGCGTGGTACTGGGATTAAGCGGGGGGCTGGATTCCTCGGTGCTGGCAGTATTATGCCAGCAAGCTTTGCCGCAGGATACCCTCGGTCTGCTTATGCCCTGCCATAGCATCGATACCGACAGAATTCATGCCGAAGCAGTAGCGGAAAAATTCTCTATCCCAACCAAAACAGTCACTCTTGATGATGTCTATGATTCACTTTTAAAAACACTGCCGGATTTTCAACCGGACGCAGCACTGTTAAGGCTGACACATGCCAATCTCAAAGCCCGCCTCAGGATGATAACCCTTTATAACACCACCAACCAGTTGCAGTATATCGTAGCCGGTTCCAGCAATCGCAGTGAACTTACTATCGGCTATTTCACCAAGTACGGCGATGGCGGAGTGGATATCATGCCGCTGGGGAACCTGGTCAAAAGCCAGGTAAGAGAGCTCGCCGGTTACCTGGGAGTCCCTCAAGAAATTATCGATAAGCCGCCTTCCGCCGGTTTGTGGGAAGGGCAGACCGACGAGGAAGAAATGGGATTGACTTACGAAGTCCTGGATAACTACATCCTCACCGGGAAAGCCCCGGAAGACTTAAAGAAAACGCTGGAAACCAGAAAAGCCGCCTCTGAGCACAAGCGTATCTCTCCCCCCATCCCTGAGGTTTGACCCGACACCGCCCCCCTTTAGTTATCTTTTCCCACCCGACCGCCCATGAGCATCCTGCCCGTTTCCGTTAAAATCCCCATTCCACCCTTATTGGGGAGTAACCTGCCAGCCGTGGCTCAGGCTCTCCTATTCTCCCGCCTCCCCCTCCTTTTCTAAGGCAGGGGGACTGAGGGGGAGGATTTCATGAAAAAATACTTCCCCCTCTCCTGCGAAACGCCTTGCCAGGAGAGGGGGACACAGGGGGTGATGTATATTAGTCTCGCACCACCCCCCGATAGCACCCATATAGCGACGGTTTACATTAAAACATATCGGCGCAAAACGGCCGATAATCGGTACGCATTACCCTGTCCCACAACGGCAGCGCTTTATCATCGTAAACGTCAAGGCGTCCCATGCGCGCGGCCGCCGAGGCACTGATTTGCCCGAATACGAGCATAGCCAGCGTAGAGACGGGCATGACCAGTTGCGGTGTTTTTTCAGTACGGTGTATTTCCGTCCCACTTATAGTAATATCAGCTTCCCACTTGCCCTGGTTCCAGGAACAGAAGTCATCGATAACCTCGAAGGTAAGATTGCCCTCGTCCGAATACGGACGCAGCGGCAAGGCTCTCTCAACATCCACAATCCTGCCCAGCAAACCATCGCCCGACGTGATATTAAGGCGTCTCGGTTCCAGCATCAGGTGAGGCAGCGGGTCATCGGGCGGTACCCGACCCCACATGATGTCCTGCACCAGGTCCATATTGCTGAAATGACTCCAGATCGCCCGGTAAGCTGAAGCAGAATGCCATACCAGGTCGGTAATATTTACCAGCTGCACCATGGGATGGCCCGGTCTGGTATCCCGGCTGATGGAGTATATAGCGTAGCCGGCCGGTTTCCCCGCCTCTATATACATAACCTTATACATCGCAATTTGAGTTTCGGGGTTTCTCACCACCGTAAACGGTGCCCCCGTTGCTACCTCAAAGGCCTCGTTCCGCCGCAGGTATCCCGTTTTCCCTTCGATAAAGCGATGGTACAGGTCAAGCATAGTCGCCATATCATCATCGCCGGCTTCGAGGAATTCACCCGATACTACCGGTGACGATATCAGGTCTAAATAACGGGGTTCCACGCAGTAGCCGTTTCTGGTCGAGACCACCGCATAGCCGTATCTCTGGTATATCGCTGCTCTGGACGCGAAAAGGGCCGCGATTGCCTGTCCGCCGCGCTCGTGAAGCTGCTGAAAATGCTCCGACGTTATCTTACGCAGGTAATTGCGACGTCGGTAGACCGGTAATGTACTCACCACAGTGACCCCGGCAACGGGAGTCTGGGAGCCGTTCAACATCATCGTAAGCGGCCAGGCGGCGTAGGTAGTGGCCATCTTTCCGTCGCAGAACGCGCAAAGCGTCAATTCCGGCGGCATTTTTAATAATGCTTCCCCCTGGGATGCGAAATTCGTACGCACGATGCGGTTCATTTCATCCAGTTCTTCCGATTTTACGGGGCGTATTTCGAGCGCCATAACTCACTTCCTTAAAAAATGTTCACGGGAACGTTTACAGCCTGAACGGGTATCAATCGTTGTAGGAATTCTCATCTGGGAATTCTACTGTAAAAATCCGTACGCGGGGATTGTACCATCTTGAATACGGCTGGTGCAAGCTGATAAAAAACATATACATAATACTCAGGACACATTAAGACCAGTCGTGCATCTATAAAAGTCAAACACATTTTTATATGATTCTGTCTGGTTTTGGTTGATTTAAGATGCTCTCCCCCTGATCCCCTCTCAAACAGGTATATATTCAATGCTCTTTTTTAGTCTGTTTGAGAGGGGGGAGCGTTTTTTAAGAGGGGGCGGAGTCCCCTCTTCTATTTACCCCCCTCCGGTCGGTTATAATTGCGTTGTTTCACCGATGTTTGTGGCTGGAGAGGGGGCAAGGGTGAGATAAGCACCCATCAACCAAATGCAAACAAAGGCTTATTTCCCACTTCCTGCTACTTGTTTTGGAGTATGCGTTATGTTATTATCTGGGTGAGGCGAGAGATGACCACAGATAAGGAAAAGGCTCTGGAATTAGCTATCGGCCAGATTGAAAAGCGGTTTGGCAAGGGCTCCATCATGAAGCTGGGGGAGTCAGCCACACTGCCTTCTATCGAGGCTATTCCAACCGGCTCACTGGCTCTTGACCTGGCCCTGGGTATAGGAGGTATACCCAGAGGTAGAATTACGGAAATATTCGGTCCCGAGTCATCCGGGAAAACTACATTAGCTCAGCATATAATCGCCGAAGCCCAAAAAAGGGGAGGTTTGGTTGCCTATATTGATGCCGAGCACGCCCTGGACCCCTCTTACGCTGCCAATTGCGGTGTGAAAATTGACGACCTGCTTATATCACAGCCAGATACCGGTGAGCAGGCACTGGAGATTACCGAAGCGCTGGTAAGGAGCAGCGCTGTTGATGCGATAATTATTGATAGCGTCGCCGCTCTGGTCCCCCGCGCCGAAATCGAGGGAGACATGGGAGACCCTCAAATGGGTTTACAGGCCCGCCTGATGTCACAGGCTCTGAGAAAGCTGGCTGCCGCCATCGGCAGGTCCGGCACCGCCGTAATATTCATCAACCAGTTAAGGGAAAAGGTTGGTATCGTCTTCGGTAATCCGGAGGTGACCACCGGCGGCAGAGCCCTGAAGTTCTACAGCTCGGTCAGAATAGATTTACGAAGAACAGAAACCATCAAGCAGGGAACCGATGCTATCGGCAGCCGTGTTAGAGCTAAGGTAGTTAAAAATAAGGTTGCACCACCGTTCCGTACCGCTGAATTTGATATTATGTTCGAATACGGTATCAGTAAAGAGGGTAACCTTCTTGATATCGGTATAGAGCTGGGGCTGATAAGTAAAGCCGGAGCCTTTTTCTCTTACGGTGATACCCGCCTCGGGCAGGGCAGGGAAAGCGCTAAACATTATCTCAAGGAAAACCCTGAACTCGCCCAGGAAATTGAAGAGAAGATTAGGGCCTCAGCCAAAGACTCGCACTCTACATTGCCTGTAGAAAATTAAAGGCATTTAATACAATAAGCCGGATTAATTTATATAGATGGCAATTTTTAGGCTGAGGCAGAGGCTTCAGCCTTTTTGTGTTTTAAAAAGGATAGTTGTTAATGAGCGTGATAACCAGGCTGACGACCGCAAAGAGTCGTGATAGCAGAATAAATATCTACCTCGACGGTAAATATACTTTTTGCCTGCCAGTCGATATTGTCGTAAAAGAGGGACTATCGACTAACCAGGAACTCTCGCCGGGTCAGGTAAAAGCACTGGCCGCCGCTGACCGCCACCGCCGTTGCTTAAATACGGCTATCCGCTATATTGGTTACAGACCGCGCAGCGAATTTGAAGTTAGACAACGACTCCGGCAGCGTGGATTTGAAAACGACTTTGTCGAAAAGGTAGTTGCCAACCTTAAAGAACAGGGACTGATTGACGATACCTCTTTTGCCCGGTTCTGGAAAGAAAACCGGGAGGATTTCAGCCCGCGCAGTCGATGGCTGACCGGGGTGGAGCTGCAACGTAAGGGAATCGACAGGGAAACCATCGAACAGGTAGTTGGTGAAGTTGATGATAATGCCAGCGCCTACCGGGCCGCTTTAAGTAGAGCTCGGCACCTGTCTTCGTCCGATTATCAGCTTTACCGTCGCCGACTGGGTGAACACCTGAAGCGTCGGGGTTTTACCTACGAGGTGATAAATAACGTGATTGATAAGGTATGGCAGGAGCACGGAAATAACTCCGAATGATATATACCAATATTGAAATATTTAAATACAGAATCTAAAGAAAGGGGGGTAAAATGGAAGGTGGAGCCTTAGTATATATAGCAATCTTCTTTAGTTTTATCATAGGTCTGATTTTTGGAGGTGCGGCGGCCTTTTTGTGGCGGAGAATGGTATTCAACCGACAGCTGCGTATCGCTGAGAGAAAAGCCGCCAGGATGGTAGCTGAAGCCAGAAACGAGGCTAAAGGCATTCTCCAGGAAGCCCAGGAGGAAGTAAAGAAAAACAAAACTACCGCCGACGCCGAGTACCGCGAACGAAGGAGTGAACTGCAACGACAGGAAAACAGACTGAGCCAGAAGCAGGAAACCCTCGACCGGAAGATAGAAAGCGCCGAACAACGTGAACGCAACATGACCAACAAGGAAAAGGAGATAGAGACAATCCGCGGCCAGCTTGGCGAATTGAAGGATAAACAACTTCAACAGCTGGAGCTAATCTCCGGAATGTCCAGCACGGAAGCCAGGCAAAATTTACTGGACGCCATGGAAGTCGAGATGCAGCAGGAAGCTTCCCGTCGTTTGCATCAGTGGGAAACTAAACTCAAAGAAGAAGCCAATGAGAAAGCCCAGGAAATCCTGGCCTCGGCCATACAGCGCAGTGCTTCGGAGATTGTCGCTGAGAGTACTGCCTCCGTGGTTCCCATTCCTAATGATGAGATGAAAGGCAGGCTTATCGGCAGGGAAGGCCGTAACATCAGAGCCCTGGAACAGGCCACCGGAGTCGACCTTATCATCGACGACACGCCCGAAGCGGTAACACTGTCCAGCTTCGACCCGATTCGCCGGGAGATAGCCCGCATCACTCTCAACCGGCTTATTCTTGACGGACGCATTCATCCGGCGCGCATCGAGGAAATGGCGGCCAAAGCCAAGGAGGAAGTGGACGCCGATATCGTTAATGCCGGTGAGCAGGCAGTGATGAAGCTGGGAATACAGCTACATCCCGAGTTAATAAAACTCCTCGGACGGCTTAAATACCGTACCAGTTACGGGCAGAATGCCCTGGAGCACAGTATGGAGGTAGCTCACCTGTCGGGCATGATTGCCTCGGAGCTGGGAGCCAACGTCAATATCGCCAAGAAAGCCGGACTGCTTCACGACATCGGTAAAGCCGTCGACCGCGAGGTAGAGGGCACTCATGCCGCTATCGGAGCCGACCTGGTCAAGCAGTGGGAAAAGTCGCCTGAGGTCCTCCAGGGAGTCGCCGAACATCACCTGGAGACCAGTGACACCAGCGTCTGGGGCTATATCACCTCGGCCGCCGATGCAATCAGCAGCGCCAGGCCCGGCGCCAGACGTGAATCGCTGGAAAGCTATCTCAAACGACTGCGGGCGCTGGAGGATATCGCCGACAGCTTTAAAGGTGTCGAGAAGTCCTACGCCATTCAGGCCGGTCGTGAGGTCCGCATATTAGTAAAGCCTGAGTCTATCGACGACCTCGGTGCGATGAGGCTGGCCCGCGATATCGTGAAAAAGGTTGAAGAGACCCTGGATTATCCGGGACAGATAAAAGTCACCGTAATCAGAGAGACCCGGGCTATCGACTACGCAAAATAAACCTAGGGCTGTCATTGCGAGCGAAGCATGGCAATCTCTAAATCTGATGACAGAGATTGCTTCGTCACTTCGTTCCTCGCAGTGACGTGTGATTAAAGATGAAAATAATGGCAATCGGCGACATAGTGGGACGACCCGGTCGGCAGATAATCCACGAGCTCCTGCACGGCATGCGTCGGCAGTACGAACTCGACCTCGTGATTGCTAACGGGGAAAACGCGGCCGGGGGTTTCGGTCTCACGGTAAAAACCGCCCGTGAGCTGTTAAGGAACGGGGTTGACATTCTCACCTCCGGCAACCATATATGGGCTCAGAAGGAAATCATCCCCCATCTCGATGACGATGACTTACCCGTCATACGGCCGCTGAATTATCCCCCCGGTGTCCCCGGACGCGGCTACCTGACGGTCGGGGAGGTCATGGTGGTGAATCTGCTGGGCAGGACGTTTATGGATAGCTACGATTGTCCGTTCCGGGCGATGGACGCGCTGCTGGCTAATCTCGAAAAGAAACCTCCGGTTATTATCGTGGACTTTCATGCCGAGGCTACCTCCGAGAAAATAGCTATGGGGCGTTACCTGGACGGACGGGTCAGCGCCGTACTCGGTACGCACACGCACGTGGGAACGATTGATACCAAAATACTTGCCGGAGGTACCGCCTACGTTACCGATATCGGCATGACCGGACCCACCGACTCTATTATCGGCGACGACCCGGAGGGTGTAATGCAGCGCTTTCTTACCAAGATGCACCATCCGCTATCGGTAGGTAAAGGCAAGCCGATGCTCGATGCCGTTGTGGTAGAAATAGACACCGACAGTGGTAGAGCCACCGGTATTGAAAGAATCACGCGGGAGGCAGATAAGTAGTGGGACAGGTAGACCTGCACGTTCATTCAACGGCATCCGACGGCAAATTCAGTCCGGAGGAAGTCGTCGGTAAAGCAGCCGAACTCGGCCTTCAAGTAATGGCGCTTACCGACCACGATTCCATAGAAGGAATCGTTCCGGCACTCAAAGCTGCCAGGGCTTTCCCGGGTCTAAAACTAATACCCGGTGTGGAAATCAGCACCGACATGCCGGAAGGCCAGGCTCATGTACTGGGCTATTTCATCGACTTTCATGGCAGTGAATTGAAGTCAGCCCTAGAAATGTTCCGCAATTCCCGCGAGAGAAGAGCCCAAGGCATGGTTGATAAACTGCGTGATTTGGGAATTGATATAAAATGGGAGCGGGTACAGGAAATAGCCGGCGAAGGCTCGGTGGGACGCCCGCACATTGCCCAGGCGTTACTGGAAAAGAAATATATTTCGTCTTTCAATGAAGCTTTTGATAAATACATCGGCCAGGACGGCCCCGCCTATGTAGAGAGGGATAAAATGACACCGGTCGAGGCGGTACAGCTGATAAAACTGGGTAAAGGTCTGCCCGTGCTGGCGCACCCTTTTACCATAAACGGTCCCGAAACGATGATACCCGGACTCAAGGAAGCCGGACTCATCGGCATCGAAGCCTATTATAAAGACTATTCCCTTGATGAAATCGATACGCTGGTCCGCCTGGCGGAAAAACACGACCTTATCGTTACCGGCGGCACCGATTACCACGGCATCGATAACCGAGACGAAGTAATGCTGGGTGGCGCGGATGTACCGATGGAATCCGTGGAAAAGCTGACCGCCCTCGCCGATAAAGAGATGTTAAAGCTGGCGGGATGGTAATATAATACCGACTAAAGGAGTAACGTGCCTGACTGGGGAATCTGGATAATATTGATAATATGTGCCTACCTTGTGGGGTCGGTGCCGGTTTCGTATCTGGTAGCCAGAACCCGGGGGATAGACCTGAGGAGACACGGTACGCGGCAGGTTGGCAGCGGCAATCTCTGGCGGATGACCTCCCGGAAATTCGGCTTGACAATAGGCCTCTTTGACTTTACCAAGGGGATGATTATGGTGGTAATCGCCTACGCCCTGGACATGGATATCGCCCAGCAGGTAGCGGTCGGCCTAGCGACCGTTATCGGTCATAACTGGCCTGTCTTTCTCCACTTCCACGGCGGTCGGGGCGCCGCCACCACACTGGGTATCGTTATCATTGTCCCGTCGATAAACGACTCCACGGCATTGCCGGCGGTAATTGCCCTGAGCATCGTTGTCGTCGGTACCGTCCTCATACGCAGTTCCTCCTTACCGGTATTACTTGCCGCCGCCTCGCTTCCGGCAACCTACTGGGCATTCCAGGACGATACTGCCACAATTATGGCATTTTTAGCCGTATTTCTGGTCCTCGTCATCAAACGCCTGACGGCTCAGCCGATGAGCGAAGACTTGACTATCAGTAAGAAGCACGTATTACTCAACCGGTTCCTCTTCGACCGGGATATCAGAGATAGAAAAGCCTGGATGTTCCAGGAAGCTATCGAACCGCAGGAACTACTGGAAGATAATGATTAGCCATGAAATGCGCGGCTCATCCCGAGATTGAGACCAACCTTAAGTGCGGTAAATGCGGCACGCCGATATGTCCCAAATGCATGGTACAGACTCCCGTAGGCGCCCGCTGCCCCAAATGCGCTAATCTCCGCAAACTGCCTACTTTCCGGGTTTCCGGGGGGTATTACTTAAGAGGGGCTGGCGCCGCGCTGGGGATGGCGGTGGTAACCGGTCTGGCCTGGGGCGCTATCGATAGCGTTGTATCCTTCTTCTATCTCGGGCTGGTACTGGCAGGAGCCGTCGGCTATGCTATCGGCGAAGTGGTAAGCCTGTCCGTCAACCGCAAGCGGGGACTCTGGCTGGCGGTTTTCGGGGGCACCGCCGTGGTAATCAGCTACCTGGTTAATATTTTTATATTCGGCGGATTACCCTCCGGGGGACTCTGGATAGCTATCGACCTATTGGCTATCGGTATCGGAGTCTACGTCGCCGTCAACCGCCTGCGTTGAGCTGCGTTTACTTCTCCCCGCCTTCTCCCGAATCTTTCTGATAAAGACCCCAACGCTTGAATAACATCTGGTAAAATGGGGGCTGGGGAAAATCGTGCAGCATATACATGCCGGTACGCTCGTAGCTGTATTCGCCCTCTCTCATTCGCCGGAGTCCGGTAACCAGTTCCTCTATCCTGTCGGCGGGCACGGAGAGGATTATCTCGTCCTCTCCGGCCAGTGCTCGCATGTAGTCACCGGGGTCGGGCAGGGTAATCATGTAGCGGCCGCTCTCCATCACCGGGATTACCTGGAAGGCGCAGGCGGGTGGGAAAAAGTTATAGTCTATCTCGTCGGCATGCTGGAAGCTCAACGGCATGAGCATATTTCTCAGCTGGGTGGTATTGGAATAGATGATGACGACATCCGGCTCGAAGTTGGCCGTCGCCAGCGGCGCGCTGAGGAGACCGATATACTTGTCCCTGGGGAAGGTCGGAAATTTAAGAAACGCCTGCAACTCCGGGTCCTCCGGTTTATCCTCGTACCCGTAGGCGATGATGGCAGCGAAGCACCAGTTGTCCTCCTCCAGCATGGCGATGTTCTCTCTCTGGCGCCGCGATAAAGCGAAAGCCTGGCACTGGGCGATATGCTGCCCCCGGTCTTTCCAGGGTCTGACAGCGCCCTCCGGGATATCCGCCTCCTTTTCCAGCATCTTGACAGCTATGGGAGAGGTATGCAGCCGCATTAACCTCTCCAGTTCTTCTCCGTACTTGTTGAAATCGGCTATCGATGGCATGAAATTACCCTCCAAATAACAAAGTGGAATCTTTATACTGCACCCATTATGAACAAGGTGATATTATTTTGCAAGGTTGGCTGGATTTATCTACCTCACCCCCTTTGTCCCCCTCTCCTGACGAGGCGTTCCGCAGGAGAGGGGGAATTTTGTTTATTGCAATCCTCCCCCTTGGTCCCCCTCCTTTGGGAAAGGAGGGGGAATAATTAGAAAGAGGTGCGATGCCCCTCTTAAACACCCCACTGGGGAGTGGAAGGGAATAACTAGGGGCATAATTAGCCGATGCCGCGAGGGCGGCAGGGTGGGAAAAGATATTTCAAAAGGGGTGGGGGGGGGGGGGGGTTGACACCCGCCCTGAAAACACGGTAATCTGGAATATCTCTACTATCTATAAATCCCTTTTCATCAGCTGTTTTTAAACCCATACAGGAGGTCAGGTATGAAAAAGGTTGCCGTTGTGGGCGTCGCCCAGACCAAATTCAGCGGTCCCCAGGAAAAGACCGGAGTTGAGCTGTTCGCTGAAGCCGCCACGGAAGCTATCGAGTTATCCAACCTTAAGCCGAAAGATATTAAAGCTCTATTCGTCGGCAACGCTCTGGGTGATTTCGAGGAAGGGCAGGGCATGATACAGTCCTACGCCGCCGAGAACATCGGCTGCCTTTACATACCCGCCAACCGCTACGAGGGGGCTTGCGCTTCGGCCAGCATGGCGGTGCGGGATGCCTTCATGTGGGTAGCCTCCGGCTTCTACGATATCGTCCTGGCAGGAGGCGTCGAGAGAGCCGCTACGATGGGTACCGGACTGGCGACACGCACCTTCGCCATGTTCAGCGACGCCCGCTACGAATATCCCTCCGGCATCACCTTCCCCGCCGTTTTCGCCATGCTCACCCACCTCTACGCCGATACCTATAAAATACCTCTGCAAAAGCTCCGGGAGCAGATGGCTCGGGTAACCATTCAATCGTATCGACACGGCAGTATCAATCCCAAGGGGCAGTTCTACGGCAAGAACGCCGACATGACGGTGGAAAAAGTCCTCGGCAGCTTCGTGGTCTCCACGCCGCTGACCCTGCACGACTGCTGCCCCTTCTCCGACGGCGCCGCCGCGGTGGTGCTGGCTTCGGAGGAAGCAGCTAAGAAACTCACCGACCGACCGGTTTACATTACCGGCATCGGGCAGGCGTCCTGCGGTACGCTCTCCAATCAGAGCGACCACCTCCCCAGGATCCGGGCGAGGGAGATATCCTCACAGCAGGCTTATGACATGGCCGGAGTAAAACCTCAGGATATCGACCTCTGCGAGCTGCACGACTGCTTCAGCATCGCCAGCCTGATTGCCACCGAAAGCCTGGGGTTCTTTGATTACGGCAAGTCCGGTGAAGCCTGGGAAAAGGGCGAGGCTGATATCGGCGGGAAGATAGCCGTCAATCCGTCCGGCGGACTCAAGTCCAAGGGCCATCCCATCGGCGCTACCGGGGCGGGGCAGGTCTACGAGGTCGTTAACCAGCTCCGGGGAGAGGTAGAACCGGAGCGGCAGGTTCCTGATGCCAGGACCGGCATGACGGATACTCTGGGCGGGGACGGCGGCGCGCTGGTTAATATGATTCTCGAAAGGGGCTGGTAACATGGAACACAAGCTGATTTTTAAAGACTATAATGAAGCCCTCAAGCAGAACCGGCTGCTGGGTCTAAAGTGCCGGGCTTGCGGCGCGATAACCGTGCCCCCCAAGATGGTCTGCCGTCAGTGTACGGATTCGGAACTGGACGTGATTGAATTAAAAGGCAGCGGTAAAATCAGGACTTTTACCACGGTTAACGTAGCCTCCGAGGGACTCGAGGACGCAGTGCCCTATACCATCGTCATGGTAGAGCTGGATGAAGGCCCCTGGATAATGGGCAACCTGGAGGGAATCGACCCGCAAAATACTTCGATGGAGCTTATCGGCAAAAAGGTAGAAATGGGAAACAAAATTTTCAGCGGAGATAAATACTCGGCCGGAGAAGGCGCCCGGCCGCTTTTCCGTCCGGTGGATTGAGAGAGAAGATGACCGGGCTAAACTCTCGTCATTTGAATTTCGAACAGATAATCAATTTCCGGGATATCGGCGGCTACCGTACCCGCGACGGCCGTACCGTTGCCTGGCGACGCGTATTCCGCAGCGGTGAATTCCACCGAATGACCAGAAATGACCTCGAACGGCTTACCGGAGAAATAGGCGTCACCTCGGTTGTTGACCTCAGAAGCGAGATGGAGGCTAGGGAACATGGCACAGGCCTCCTTTCTCGGACCAATGTGAAATACCACAGCATACCCTTTATGACAGGTGGGGGCAACCGCGAAGATGATGAACGTATGTTCCTGGAAATCTCGAACATGGGAGAGTTTTATCTACACCTGGTACGGCGGAATGAATTCGGCAACCGAATCGTCGAAGCCCTGGAAATAATCGCCGACCCCGATAATCATCCCCTCGTCTTCCATTGCGCTGTGGGCAAAGACCGCACCGGTATCCTGGCGGCGGTGCTTCTCAGCATTCTCGGTGTGGCCGACGACGACATTATAGAAGACTACGTTCTCTCGGAGCCCTACATGGATGAACTTCTCAGTCAGGCAAATGACGACCCCGAGATGGCTGAGTTCATAAAGCATCTCCCCGATTTTTTCTGGAAGGCAGCCCCGGAGTCGATGGCATTGTTTTTATCGACACTCCGGCAGGAATACGGCTCGGTTAAAGATTATCTGACTGCTCAGGGTATTGAGCCTTCTCTGATACGGCGTCTTGAGAATTCACTGTTGACCTGATATTATTCTTTCCCACGTTTTTCCGCCAGCAGGTCGATAAGCTCTCCAGCCGCGCGGCGGGGGACCGTCCTGCCTTTCAAGAGGTCGTCCACCCTTTTCTCGAATTCCGCGCTCATTTTGATAGTGCTAAGATAATCTTTTATAAAACCTTCGACGTTTTCCAGCAGCTCCAATTTGACTCTCTCTCGCCGGCGCTTCTCCATGCCGCCGCCGGATAAAAGATAATCACGGTGTTTCAATATAGCATCGGTAAGCTCGGTGGTGCCCCTGTCGTTGATGGCCTCCGTCAGGACGACCGGCGGCTCCCATTCTTCGCCGCCCCGATTTGCCGCGGAAAGCATGGCTTCGAGGTCAGACTTCATGCGGTCGGCGCCATCTTTATCCGACTTGTTCACCACGAAAATATCGACGACCTCCAAAATGCCCGCTTTCATCATCTGGATATCGTCGCCCGAGCCGGGGGTGAGCACAACCAGTGTCGTATCCGCGGCGCGGAAAATATCCAGCTCCACCTGCCCCGAACCGACCGTCTCCACCAGGATGATATCTTTACCCATGGCATCCATGACCCTAACAGCATCCAGGGCTGCCCTGGCCAGGCCGCCTGCCCAGGCGCGTGTCGCCAGACTGCGAATAAATACCTGGCTGTCGGCGCTGTGCCGCTGCATCCGGATACGGTCGCCGAGTAGGGCTCCACCGGTGAGGGCGCTGGTCGGGTCGATGGCAACAACACCCACGCTTTTACCTTTAGCTCGAAAACTACTAAGAAGATTGTCCGTGAGTGTGCTTTTGCCGGTACCGGGCGCGCCGGTGATACCGACGATGTAGGCTTTCCCGGTATGTGGATAGAGTGCATCTATCTCGGTCAGGGCGTCGGGAGAACCATCCTCCAGCAGCGTAATAAGTCGCGCGCCGGCTTGAGTATCTCCGGATATTACTTTCTCCGCAAGTGTCATCATCACCCCGTATCAGGATTTATCAAAAGTATAGCAGATAAGGGGATGAGCATAAAACATAACCAGGTCTGATACCCCCAGTTATCCCCCCTTTTCTTCTACCTCACCCCCTTTGTCCCCCTCTCCTGACAAGGCGTTCCGCAGGAGAGGGGGAAATAGTATTTAACGGAATCCTCCCCCTCGGTCCCCCTCCTTTTGAAAAGGAGGGGGAAGTAATTTAAAGAGGGGCTTCGCCCCTCTGGGACTCCCCGTACCATATTCGGGAGTTTGTGCCCCTCTTGGACACCCTGTTCGGGGTGGATAAGGGGATAGATTACCGGACAGACCACTGAAGATACAGGGCGGTCGGGTGGGAATAGATATCTAAAAACAGGGGAAACGGGTGGTGGGGCTGATAAAAAGCACCGCATAGTGAGGATTTTTACCAGCTTGTTTTGCCTTTTTCGTTGCACTATACTTAGGCGGAAGGAGAGCTGGACTGTTGTCTTTAGACCTCACCAAGGTAGCTTCACAGGTTATCGCCATGATATCCGGACTGAAGGATGCCCGTCAAGAACACCAGCAGCGCCTCCGATTCGCCCTGGATACCCTGAGCGACCGGGCTATCGATATCGACGAGTTGAAGAAGAAAATCGCCGCCAGCCGCACGACCTGGCTCGTGGCGGAACTCGTCGAGGGACTCGACCGACGCTATCCGTTACCCCCTCTACCCGGTGACTTTACCGTCATCGGCAGCGACGGCTCCCACATCGATGTCGACCGGCACCGTTCCAACCGCTGCTACCTGATAAACATCGGCTCGGCGGTCATTACCTACGGCTCACGACCGGACGCCACTCTCTCCAACTCCCCGCGCCTCTACTCCGACGATAAAGACCTGGTCATACCTTCACCGGATGGGGGACGCGAGCAGGTGGTTGATGGGGCAATCCTGGGCATCAAACGCTCCGTCGAGGAATGCCGCCACCTGACCGAACTAGCAACGGAACTGCCCGCCGCTAGCGACTGCCTGGCGCTGCTGGACGGCACGCTGATACTCTGGGGGCTGGAGGCATATCCGGAGTTCGTTACCCAAGCATTGCTTACCGATGGATTTTTAGCCTGCCTCGACCGTATGAAAAAACTCAACGCCGACCGCCGGCTGGCGTTAGCCAGCTATATCAGCTTTCCCCGGAGCACCGATGTCGTTAACGTATTGAGGGTGGCTGTCTGTCCCCATGAAGTCATCGATAGCGACCGCCTCTGTAAGACCTGTACCTCGCGGGAATGCGAGCAGGTTGAAAGCGTACGCGACCGCGACGTCTTTATAAAACTGCTGGAAGACGGCGAAAGGTCGGCTCTGTTTATCAGCCCCTCCAGGATAGTCAAGGAGCGGTACGGAGGGCACCGCGTCCATTTCTTCTACCTGAGGGTGGATGACGAGATAGCGCGAATCGAAATTCCGCAGTGGGTAGCCGAAAACGACCGGCTCCTCGACCTCACCCACAGCCTTACCTTCGACCAGTGCCGCCGCGGACAGGGCTATCCGGTAGCGCTTGCCGAGGCTCACGAGCAGGCGGTGGTGACCGGGGCGGATAGAGAAAATTTCTGGGAACTGGTAGAATCGTCAATGATTACCGAGCACCTGCCGAGTCCGGGCTCCGCCAAGAGTTTTAGTAAAAGGACACGCTGGGTGTGAATCGTACGAAATAACATAGTGTACCCCTCTTGCGGTATGAGAGGAGGACGGAAAATGGCTAAACTGACGCAGGATATGAAGGATATATGGACTAAAGCGGAGGTTTTCATGGTGGCTACGACCGACAGCGATGGGAAACCTAACAGCGTACCGGTAGGTCTCGCTAAAATAGTAGCTCACAACCAGATAATGCTGGTGGACAATTTGATGGTAAAGACCCGTAAAAATATCGAGCAGAATCCTAACGTTGCCATTACCTGCTGGAGCGGCAAGGACGAGTACGGCTATCAGCTCAAAGGTAAAGCCCGCGTGGAAACTACCGGAAAATTCTTCGGTAACTCGGTCAAATGGGTGAAGGAGAAAGGCTTTTCGTCCAACCCCAGGGCGATAATAGTGGTCAAGGTAGACGAGGGGTATTATGTCGGCAAGGGTAAGGACTCCAGCAAGAACCTCCTTTAGTTGAAGCTGATATTGAGATAAAAGAAAGGGATAATATGGCCAAGCTTACGAGCGACTTTATAAAAGGTTTGATGAAAGAATACGGGGCGGACCTGGTTGGTATAGCCTCGGTCGACCGTTTTTGGGGAGCGCCACCGGGACACGGCCCCCTCGACCTTGTCCCCCGGGCAAAATCGGTCATCGTCGGCGGTGTCAGAATTCCCGACCCCGTTGTTGATTATGACGAGTATCACCTTAAAATGACCGAGATGACACCCGAGCTGGGCATACACGCCAATATAGAAAATTTCTATATGCTGATGGGCCATTACACGCTGGACATGATGCTTAATATCACCGCCACCAGGCTGGCGAATTACCTGGAGATAAACCACGGCCTGCGGTCGTTGCCCACCCCCAACACCCAGCACACCGGCCTGGGACACCCGGTCATGGAAGCGCAGCTGGGCTTCTTCTCGCAGCGCCACGCCGCTGTCCGCGCCGGACTGGGGGAGTTCGGACTTAGCGGACTGGTGGTAACTCCGCAGTTCGGACCCCGTGTGCGCTATGTCTCTGTAATATCCGAGGCCGAGCTTGAGCCCGACCCCCTGCTTAAGGAGAAAGTCTGCATGAGGGGTAAATGCGGCGGCGAGGATGGTCCCAAATGTCAGCAGAAATGTGCCAATAACGCTTTAAAGTTGCGCCCGGACGCTGACCTCGAAAGCGTCTTCATCGATAGCCCGGTCAGCTTCGAACGGTTCCAGTGTATAAATATGTCAACCACCCAGGGAGCTTTCGGCTGCACCTTCGTCGGCACCTGCCTGCGCGATTGCCCGGTGGGACAGCAGCTGACACAGCGGAGATAATTGTGGATGAGGTGGGTATACACAATTTCTATCCTTACCCCCTTAATAAATAATTAAGGAAAAAGGAGAGTAAATCATGGTAAAACAAAAGTTGGATGCAGAGGCAAGAAAAAATATATTAAAGGCGCGAAGGTGGATAGAAGACATCGCAAAGAAGGATGCTAATGAGGATGACACACGTGCACGAATATACGATATCTTTGGAATGCTCATGGGATACGAACGCTATGAACATATTACTCACGAATACGCAATACATACCGCAGGAGAAACTGTACATTGTGATTTAGCCATTCAAATAGACAAAGGAGAATCTCCTAAACCTGAATTCTTAATCGAAATAAAAAGGGTAAATATTGACCTGACATCTAAACATATTAGACAAGCCGCATCTTACGCCATTGATATAGGTTGTGAATGGGTTTTATTAACTAATAGCAGGGATTGGAAATTATACCACATCTCTTTTGGTAAACCCCCTCAAACAAAAATCGTGGAATCTTGGCATCTCATAAATGATGACCCTGCCACATTAGCGGATAAATTTACTCTTATATGTTATAAGAATATTAAAAGGAATGGTTTAGCACGACTTTGGGAAAAGAGGAATGTATTAACTGCAAAGAATGTGCTTAAAGTTATACTATCAGAGCAATCATTAAATTTGATCCGCCGCGAAATAAGGAAAGACACTGAAGTTACGGTCTCCCCTGAGGACATTGTGGGAGCCATTCGTCATATGTTAAATGAAGCAGCACTTGGAGAAATGGAGAACGTTAAAATATCACTACCAGCTAAAAAACAAAGAAGGACTGTTTCTCCGAAGAAAAGCATTAATCAAGAAGAAACAAATTAGGAGGCATCTTAATGGGCACCAAGGGTAGAAAAAACGTTAAGAAACCCAAGCAGAGCAAGGACAAGAAAGACAAGAAGAAATAAACCCCCCGACCGTACTATAATAAACTTACGGGGAGTCTGAGGGGGTTTAAATCTCCCTTAATCCCTCTTTTCGAAAGAGGGAAAGATTGACCATAGGCGAGGATATACGGGTTTATACAATCGTCCTCTCCCTTTCGTAAAGGGAGAGTTAGAGAGGGATTTAATCACAAGGGGGTGAGGTACATTAATTACCAGTCATCAGACAAGATAGCCGAAGTTATCGAAGCCGGCACCACGCAGTTCACCGCCCAGTGCTACGACCTTTACGGACTGCCGCCGCTGGGCAGCCTGGTGCGTACCGGTGATATTTACGGGATAGTCTTTAACGCTACTACCACCAGCCTGGAGCCGGGCCGCAAGCCGCTGGCGCGAGGTAAAGACGAAGCCACCGAAGAGGCCGTTTACGAGTCCAGCCCCCAGCTAACCAAACTGCTCCGCAGCGAGTTCGGGGCGGTGGTAGTGGGATATAAAGACGGCGATATCGTACGCCACTACCTGCCCCCGCAGCCCGCTAAAATCCACGCCTTTGTCTATTTATGTCAACCTGACGAAGTTAAGGAGTTCGGCAGGTCTTTCGACTTCCTGGATATTCTAACCGGCGCCACCCTCCCCGTCCCCGCCGAGGAGCTTATCTCCGCCACCTTAAGGCAGATGAGTCGGGTGCAGGAAGACCCCCATGCTTTCCTGGTGGCGGCGGGCAAAGAGTTGGCTGCCCTGCTCAGCAATCAGTACGACCGTTTGAAATCTATCCTGGGGAGGCTGACATGACCGACCGACTCGGCATCGTTACCGAAGCTTCATTGGAAAGAGGCGTTGAAGTCCGCTTGGACGGCCCCGTCTCGGTGGAGGACATGGTGGTGGGACGTTACGTCACCATCAAAGGGCAGAAGCGCCGCTTCTTCGGCATGATAACCGATGTCTCTCTCGGCGTCACCGACCAGCGTTTGACGATTACCCCACCCGACACCACCGACCCGTTTATCCGTGAGGTGCTCACCGGCACCAGTACCTTCGGGACGATACACGTCACCCCCATGCTTACCATCGGCGGCGACGCCGAAAGCGTACTGGAAGGTCCTCAGCCGGTTAAGACCATCCCCGGTCACTTCGCCGCGGTCAACCTGGCGACGGAAGAAGATATCGAACGGGTTTTCGGCAAGGAAGACCCGCAAAGATTCCATATCGGTAATCCATTGGATATGGAGACCAAACTCTGCCTCAATCTGGAGGAATTTGTTAAACGCTCCAACGGCATCTTCGGCAAGAGCGGCACCGGCAAGACCTTCCTCACCCGCATCCTGCTCATCGGCATGCTGCAGAAAAGCCAGGCGGTCAACCTAATCTTTGACATGCACAACGAGTACGGCTGGGAAGGCAGTAGCGAGGGCAGCACGCGCAAGGTCAAGGGCTTGAAACAGTGGGGGCAGTCGAAGGTCGCCATCTTCACGCTGGATAAAGAGAACTCCGCCACGCGTAAAGTCCCCACCGACTTCACCGTGCAGATAGGCTACGACGAGATAACCCCCGAGGATATCTCGGTGCTGCGTTCCACGCTGAATCTGACCGAGCTCGCCGTGGAAGCCGCTTATCAGCTACGGCGGCGCTTCGGCAAGGGCTGGCTCCGGGAGACCTTATCCATGGGCGAGGGAGATACCTCCAAAGAGGAAGTAGACGAAATTCTCAAAGAAGCCAACATCCACGAGAGCTCTTTTCAGAGCCTGAGGCGCGGATTGAATATAATAGAGCGTCTCGGCTTCGTGGTGCCGCAGGCCCCCGAGGATGCAGTAAAACATATCCTTAATCAACTCGACCGCGGCGTCAGCGTCGTTATGGAGTTCGGGCGTTACCGCGAAATCAGCGCCTACCTGCTCGTGGCTAATATGCTCTCCCGCCGCATCTACGCCCAGTACCAGGAGAGGTCGGAAAAAGCCAGGGCCAACGATACCGCCCTGCCCCAGCCCCTGGTCATCACCATCGAGGAAGCCCACAAGTTCCTCAGCACCGAGGTTGCCGGCAAGACCATCTTCGGCACCATCGCCCGTGAGATGCGTAAGTATAACGTCAGCCTGCTGGTCATTGACCAGCGCCCCAGCGGCATCGACGAGGAAGTGATGTCGCAGATGGGCACCAAGATTACCTGCCTCCTCGATAATGAGAAGGACATCGATAGCGTTCTGGCCGGTGTTTCCGGTAAAAGCGAGTTGAAATCCGTGCTGGCAAGGCTGGCGCCAAAACAGCAGGCTTTGATTTTCGGGCACGCCGTACCGATGCCGGTAGCCTTCCAACCCCGCGAGTACGGTTCCGCCCAGTCGTATAAGGACTTCGGGCAGGCTGGCAGTCAGACAACCACCGCCCAGGCGGAGAAGGACATCGAGGAGCTGTGGGAATAGAGAACAAAATACATACCGCTCATGGTGAGCCTGTCGAACCATGAGGGATTTCAGTCCCGCCCTTCGACAAGCTCAGGGTGAGCGGGAACGAGAACAATTTTAAAAGAGTCGAACGTCTCGGGTACAGGATGAACGCGCATCTACAACGCAAGACAGTCGGCCTGGCTTTGAGCGGCGGCGCCGCCCGGGGCCTGGCTCATGTTGGTGTCGTTTCGGTCCTCCATAAAGAAGGCATCCCTATCGATATGATTGCCGGCACCAGCGCCGGCGCCATCATTGGCGCTGTTTACGCCCGGGACAGGGATATCGAACGGATGAGATACCATGCCCTGGACCCGGGCTGGAAAAAGCGTGCTCCGATGATAGACCCTTCTTTCCCCAAGACGGGCTTTATTAAAGGCAGAAAAATAGAGAAATTACTGGAATCCATCCTGGGTGGCAATATTGATTTTAAAGACCTGCAAATACCCTTTGCCTGCGTCGCCACGGACATCCACACGGGCGAAGAGATAGTTATAAATAGCGGCTCGGTAACCGAAGCGATAAGAGCCAGTATTTCCCTTCCCGGTATCTTCACCCTGGTAAAACACGAAGGCAGATACCTGGTCGACGGTGGCCTGACGACTCCGGTACCGGTCGAGGTAGTCCGGCAGATGGGCGCCGATTTCATTATCGCCGTCAATGTAAATCCTGATGTATCCGGTCGTATAGGTAAGTCGGATAGCCAGCCAAGAAAAGCTCAAAAATCCCCGAATATTTTCCAGGTATTGATACAGTCCGTATACATCACCACGTATTCACTGGCAAAGAATAGCCTGGAAAATGCCGATGTCGTCATCGAGCCGGACACCGCTGATATCTCCGCCGGTGAATTCCGCCGGACTCCGGAGCTGATAACCCTGGGTGAACTGGCCGCCTCCAAAGCTATACCCGAGATAAAGAGGAAGCTGGCAGAAGCACAATAGTAAAAAAATATTTCCACACCCCTGACCCCCTCAATGTTAGTTATCTTTTCCCACCCGCCGCCCTCGTATCATCATGCCCTTTTCCGTTGGTTTTTCCCCCACCCCATTTCCCAATTTAATCCCAAGCGGGGAGTAGCCCGCGAAGAGGGGCAACAGCACGTTACATAATAAGGGTGCATAAGAGGGGCGAAGCCCCTCTTTCTATTTATTCCCCTCTCCTGCGGAACGCCTTGCCAGGAGAGGGGAATACAGGGGGTGAGGTAAAATAAATCTCACCCCGTTTGTCTTCTCTTCTTCCCGCGGGATATAATTACTACCAAATGCACTGGGTATATTATTTCGGCCGAGGGCTGATACGCGTCCTGGCGGTTCCCTTCGGGGGCTGGAAGGTCAGGGGTAAAGAGAACGTCCCCGCGCCGGGGCCCTTTCTCGTCGTCAGCAACCACCTGCACCTCTCCGACCCGCCCGTTCTCGCCGCCAGCTTCCCCCTGAAATGCGTCCTCATGGCCAAGGCCGACCTCTGGGAAAGCGGCTGGTCGCGCTTCTGGGTAAGTAACTTCGGGGCTTTCCCGGTGCGGCGGGGCGGGGTAGACCGCGAGGCTATCCGGCAGGCGGAGGCCTGGATAAAGAAGGGAGTATCGGTGGTGATGTTCCCCGAGGGCACCCGCAGCCCCGACGGGACCATGCAGCCGGCCCTGCCGGGCGCGGTACTTATCGCCACACGCCTCAATATACCTATTGTCCCGGTGGGGATAACCGGGTCTGATAAACTCAGGAGTCTGAAGCGGGCCTTCTGGCACCATCCGATGATAACGGTAAACATCGGTAAGCCGTTTACTTTACCGCCTGTCGAAGGTAAACTGACTAAAGAGAAACGCCGGGAGCTGACCCGTATCATGATGGGACATGTCGCTGACCTACTGCCTCCGGAATATCAGGGCGTCTATGCCAGGGGAGAAAATGCCAAAGATTGAAAAAGCCACTAAAACAGGCTTCTGCTTTGGAGTAAAGCGGGCTATAAACATATTGGAAAAGGTTGCCCGGGAGCAGGGAGGCGTGGAAACGCTCGGGGCCGTGGTACATAACCAGCAGGTTCTGGACAAGCTGTCGAAGATGGGCGTCAGGGCGGTCAAAGACAGCGCGCACATCGAAGGTAATATGGTTGTCACCAGTTCGCACGGCGTCAGCCCCGATTTAGAAGCGAGCCTGCGCGCCCGCAACCTCGAAGTCGTCAGCACCACTTGCCACGACGTACGCCGCGCCCAGAGCGCTGCCGAAAAGCTGGCCAAGTCAGACTTTTTCGTGATCGTCTTCGGCGATACCAACCACCCCGAGGTCAAAGGCATCCTCGGCTGGACGAAGGGCAAAGGAATCGCCACTACCGACGAGAAAGTCATCGCCGCCCTCGATCCCCTGCCGCGCAAGCTGGGCATCCTTTCCCAGACCACCGAGGTGCCTGCCCACTTCGCAGAGTTCGTGAAGAAGATAATCGATTTAGCCCTGACGAAAAACTCCGAGATACGCATCATCGACACTATCTGCCATGACCTGCGTGAAAGGCAGGCCACCGCCCTGGAACTGGCACATCGGGCCGACCTGATGCTGGTGGTGGGGGGTCTCTCCAGCGCCAACACCAACCGTATCGCCGAGCTTTGCTCAAAAATTACCGAGACGCACCTCATCGAAACCGCCGATGATATCAGCTCCGAATGGCTTAAAGGTAAAAAACTCGTCGGCGTTACCTCCGGGGCCTCTACCGCCGAGGAATCGGTAGAAGAGGTAATCAAAAGGCTGGAGGAGATGTCCTGACCCCACTCCTCCCCTTTTTAAATATCTATTCCCACCCTAGCCACCCTTGTGGCATCGTCTATATTATCCGTAAGATATCCCCACCCCTTTTATCCCTTTCGTAAATGGTGATAAAGTGGTATTTAAACCTCCCCGCAAATGGGGTGAGGAGGTTTATTCCCGCGGAATAAATGCCTGATGCGATGAGGGCGGGTGGGTGGGAAAGTAAATCTGTGGGTGTGGTGTGGCGGGGAAAAAGGATGGGGGTAAAGGAGGCGGCGTCATTTCCTGATTATTCACGGCACTGGCCTTTATGAATGAAAAACACAATCAGCAATATTCCCTTTGTAAAAATTCCCCCTTCCTTTTCCAAAGGAAGGGGGCTAGTGGGATAGATTGATATCCTCCCCAAGGAGGTGAAGTATAGATATTATGACTAGCGGAAGAAATGCTTCAAAATGGCTACGTTCACCGAATGTAGAACGGAGCGTCTAAGAGGGGCGCAGCCCCTCTTTCTATATCTTCCCCCTTCCCCTTGAGGGGAAGGGGGATAAAGGGGGATGGGGTAATATTAATTCCATAGGAGGTGAGGCATATACCACGCCGGGTGCCGATAAAAACCTTGATAAGCCCCACCTTGACTCCCCTTCGTCCACTGCTTATAATTTAACTTAGTTTATTCATAGATTCGTTAATACCTCGCTAAGCTAAAAGCAACTACCGTAAAAGATAACTGCATAGGGGGACACCATTTTACTTTAACCCGTCTCACCGCCTTCTCTCGAAGGGAGGAATGATACTTTGGACTATTTCTTTACCGATGAGCAAAAGACTATCAAAGACCTCGCCCGTCAAATCGCCGAGGAAAGAGTATTACCGGTGCGGGCGGAACTCGATGAAAAGGAAGAATTTCCCTGGGACATCATGAATGAACTGGGTAATTCCGATATGTTCCGTGTTTTCATACCTGAAGAGTACGAAGGCCTGGGAGGTGGCTGCCTGGAGCTGTGTCTGGTAGTGGAAGAACTCAGCCGCGTCTGCAGCGCTGTAGCCGTCAGCTATGCCGCCAGCGCCCTGGGCTGTATGACCCTGATGGAATACGGTACCGACGAACAGAAACGAAAATATCTGCCCGATATCGCCAGCGGTAAGAAACTGGGGGCTTTTGCCATCACCGAGCCGACGGCTGGTAGCGATGCCGGTAATATCAAGACAACCGCGGAAAAGGTCGAAGGAGGCTATCTCCTCAACGGCACCAAGCAGTTCATCACCAACGGCGGGGAAGCCGGGATTTATACGGTAATCGCCCTGACGGACAAGACCAGGGGAGCCCGCGGCGCCAGCGCTATTATTGTGGAAAAAGACACCCCGGGCTTTACCTTCGGCAAGAAGGAAAAGAAAATGGGCATCCGCTCCTCCGCCACCCGGGAACTTGTCTTTAAAAACTGCCTGGTCCCTGAGGAAAACCTGCTGGGCAAACCCGGACACGGTTTCATTCAGGCTATGCGACTCTTTGATAAGTCCCGACCGGGCATCGGCGCTCAGGCGGTCGGCCTGGCCCAGGGCGCTCTCGAAGCGGCGGTCGACTACGCCGAGCAGCGGGTGCAGTTTAACCAGCATATTATTAATTTCCAGGCCTTACAGCACATGCTGGCTGATATGGCGATTCAGACGGAGGCTGCCCGTGCCCTCGTCTATGCCGCGGCCAGACATGTCGACAGCGGTGCTAAAAACGTCACCGAGCCTTCGGCAATGTCCAAGGTCTTCGCTTCCGACACCGCCATGAAGGTAGCCGTCGATGCGGTACAGATTTGCGGCGGCTCCGGTTATATGCGGGACTACCCCGTCGAAAAAATGATGCGTGACGCTAAAATCCTCCAGATATACGAGGGGACCAACCAGATACTGCGCAACGCCATCGCCGTCAACCTGAGGAAAAGAAAGGCAAGAACGGCATGAACATCATCGTCTGCCTGAAACAGGTCCCCGGCACCACCCAGGTCAAAATCAACCCCGAGACTAATTCGCTTATCCGCGAGGGCATCGAGAATATCATCAACCCTTTCGATACTTACGCCCTGGAAGAAGGCGTACGCCTCAGGGAAAAGCACGGCGGTAAAGTAACCGTCGTTACTATGGGGCCGTCACAGGCGGAGGCAGCGCTGCGCGAGGCTATCTCTTTGGGTGCTGACGAGGTAATCCTGCTCAGCGACCGCCCCTTTGCCGTCGCCGATACCTGGGCTACCGCTCGTACGCTGTCGGCGGCGATGAAGAAGCTGGAGCCTTACGATATCATCATCTGCGGACGGCAGACCATCGATGGGGACACCGGCCAGGTAGGCCCGGAGCTTGCCGAAATGCTGGAAATACCTTTCGTAGCCTATGTCAGCAATATCGAGGAGATAAAAGAGTCTTATCTGCGTGTCCGGCGCATGGTGGAGGAAGGCCATGAAATCATCGAGACCACCCTCCCCGCCGTCATCACGGTAGCCAAGGAAATAAACGTACCGCGCCTTCCCTCGCTGCGCGGCATCATGAAATCTAAAAACGCCGCCATCACCACCTGGACGATTAATGATTTGGATGTATCCGAAGATATGGTGGGGCTGGCAGGCTCATCTACCCAGGTAATTAAAGTGTTCTTCCCGCAAAGGGTCAGCCAGGCGGAGATGCTGGAAGGAAATCTGGAAAAGCAGGTGGACACACTTATCGAAAGGCTCCGGGGCGCCAACCTGTGCTGAGGAAAACATGGACAAGATAGCCCGTATTGACACCACGAAGTGTGTCGGCTGCGAGGCATGTGTATATGTATGCCCCGTCGGAGCGCTGGAGTTGGTGGACACCAAATGCCGGGTGAAAGAGGGTTGTATCGGCTGCGGTGCCTGTGTGGATGAGTGTAACTGGAAAGCGATTACACTGGTGGATAAGCCGGCTAAAAACGGGGGCGTTTAAGAGGGGCGAAGCCCCTCTTCCATAGTCTTTCCCCCTCCCTTTCAAGGGAGGGGGACACAGGGGGAGGGTTGAAAAACAAACAGCCTGAGGTTACCGGACTTCTCAAACAATTACGGGAATTGATACTTTATGGGAATTAACTTCGACCTGGAAAAGTGCGTCGGCTGCGGTAGCTGTGTCCCGGTCTGCCCTTTCGGGCTGCTGGAAATCGTCGATGATAAAGTGCAGTTAAAAGAGGGCTGCACGCTGTGCGGGGCCTGTCGTGATGCCTGCAGCTATGACGCCATTACTATCGAGGCGGCAACCTCGCCGGAAAGCCGGGAGGCTATCGATAACTACCGCGGTATCTGGGTATTCGCTGAGCAGCATCGCGGCAGCCTCAAGAATGTCTCTTTTGAGCTTCTTGCCAGGGGACGCGAACTGGCGGACACACTGGCTACCGAGTTATGCGCGGTATGCTTCGGGCATAACGTAGCCGATACTGACCTGCTTTTCGCTTACGGTGCCGACAAGATATACATGGTGGACAGCCCCGAACTCGCCGATAATCAGGAAGACTACCTCACCTACCGGTTCGTGGAGCTCATCCGGGAATACCAGCCCGAGGTGGTGCTGGCCGGGGCCACAGCGCTGGGGCGTTCTTTTGTACCACGTGTCGCTGCTATCCTCAACACGGGACTTACCGCCGACTGTACCGGGCTGGATATCGATACGGAGAAAAGGCTCCTCCTGCAGACGCGCCCTACCTTCGGCGGGAATATCATGGCTACTATTATCTGTCCGGCCCACCGCCCGCAGATGGCTACCGTCCGACCGCGTGTTTTCAAAAAAGGCCAGCCCGACGAAGGGCGTAAAGGAGAGATAATCAGAGTTGATTTTAATCCTGATAATTACCGGACAAAGACAAAACTCCTTGAGTTCATTGATGAAGTCACCGAGACCATCAAGCTGGAGGACGCCGATATCATTGTCTCCGGGGGAAGAGGGCTGGGCAAGCCGGAGAATTTCAAGCTGCTGGCGGAACTCGCCGAGGTTC
>Ga0315555_1000091_pt1 | contig 53672 bp, 64 predicted proteins | sample SalMarSW160380MG_FD_202113 | JGI IMG/M metagenome (GOLD analysis project Ga0315555, IMG submission 202113) | Salt marsh sediment microbial communities from the Plum Island Ecosystem LTER, Massachusetts, United States - Salt Marsh Sediment SW1603-80 ... | reverse complement strand
TATATGGAAGTCCGCAAGGAACGAGTACCTGTCCCTGTTTTTCTTTCCGGATAACTGTCACCTTAGCGTCCTTATAGTGCCTCCTGGCTGTTATGCCAGCGACAGGACCTCCGGCGCTCCCCCCTATAATCAATACATCTGTCTTGTCCATCTTTGCCTCCTATTTGTTGGTTCGCTCATCAAAGTATTTGAATTTTAGCCTCCATTTGCCGCGTGAGTCAATGCGTTGTCCTGGGCCTGGCAAACTTGCTATACTAGCTTGATATCCATGGACTATGAAATCGTCATTGGCCTTGAGGTCCACACTCAGCTGCTAACAAAGAGTAAGATGTTCTGTAGCTGTAGCGCTGATTATGCCAGCGCTCCTCCCAATACCCACGTCTGCCCCGTTTGCCTGGGCATGCCCGGCGTCCTCCCTGTCATTAATGAAAAAGCAATACAGTATACGGCGATGACTGCCCTGGCCTTGAATTGCACCATACCCGAATATACCAAATTTGACCGTAAGAACTACTTTTATCCGGACCTGATGAAAGGTTACCAGATTTCCCAGTATGACGCTCCCATTGGAAAGGGAGGGTGGCTAACTATTGACAGTAATGGCAGCAAGAAAAGAGTCAATATCACCAGGGTGCACCTGGAAGAAGATACCGCCAAGTTGTTGCACAGGGGAGATTACAGTTTGATAGATGTCAATCGCTCCGGGGTGCCGCTAATGGAGGTTGTTAGCGAGCCTGAAATAAGTTCTCCCGAGGAAGCTCGAGATTATCTTATCAGGTTACACAATATCCTGCGTTATCTGGGGGTGTCCACCGCCAATATGGAAGAAGGAAGCTTCAGGTGCGATGCCAACATAAGCATACGCCCGGTGGCTAGCAAGGGATTCCTGCCCAAGGTGGAAGTGAAAAACATGAATAGCTTCAAGGCAATTTATCAGGCCCTGAAGTATGAAGCGGGGCGACAAGGAAAGGTGCTTGAGGAAGGCGGGGAACTGGTACAGGAGACCAGAGGCTGGATAGAGGAAAAGGGTATAACGGTACTCCAGAGAACTAAGGAGTACGCTGAGGATTACCGATATTTCCCCGAGCCTGATTTGCCTCCCCTGGTTGTGGATCGCTCCTGGATAGAGGAAACCAGAGCCAGACTTCCTGAACTACCTGAGGCTCGTAGAGACCGATTCATGACCCACTATGGCTTGTCCTTGTATGATGCTAATATTCTAACCGGCTCCAAAGCCATGGCAGGTTATTTTGAAGACTGTGTTAGGCTGACCGGTCCTGGCAAGGCGAAGGTGGTTAGTAACTGGGTTCTGGGAGATTTCAGCCGACTGCTTAACGCTACCAACACTGAGATTGAAAATGCTAGAATAAGCCCGAAGCATCTGGCAGACATGCTTGTCCTGGTGGATAATGGTGCGATAAGCGGACCAACGGCAAAAGCAGTGCTTGAAGAGATGTTTCAGACTGGCAAGGGAGCCAGCGACATCATAAGAGAAAGGAAACTCAACCAGATTAGCGATGCCGGTGAAATAAAGGAAGTGGTAAGCCAGGTGATGGCTGTCAATGCCGGGGCAGTGGCTGACTATGCTTCTGGCAAACAGCAAGCTCTGACGTTTCTTGTAGGGCAGGTAATGAAAGCTACCAGAGGAAGAGCTAATCCAGGCGTGGTAAAAGAGATTATTATGCAGGAGCTAGGAGGTAAATGAATTGCCTACGTATCTTTTAGTCGCTCAGATACTAGTATCGGCAGCCTTAATTGCCACTGTGCTATTCCAGCTACGCGGCGGAGGCATAGGGGGTATCTTCGGGCAAGCCGACTCCGTGTATCGCACTCGGCGAGGGATAGAAAGCACACTTCTGAAGCTGACCATAGTCTTAGCCGTCGTGCTTGTGGTTCTGGCTACTTTGATTGCTGCGCAGCCTTAGTATCTATAGATGAGTCCCATAATAACCCTGACTACCGACTTTGGTTATGGTGATGCCTACGTTGCTGCTGTAAAAGGCGCCATCTTGAACATCAACCCTGAAGCTAGTATCGTGGACGTCAGTCATTCTATTGGGCCACAGGACATCCTTCAGGCTGCTTTCATACTTAATGCTGCTTACCGCTACTTCCCCAAGCAAACAGTTCACGTGGCTATTGTTGACCCTGGTGTAGGCAGTGAGCGCCGGGGAATAATACTGAAAACGCCTTCGGCTATCTTTGTTGCTCCCGATAACGGCATCCTCAGCTACGTAATTGATGATTTGTTTTCTGTTGAAGGTCGCTCAGTGATTGAACAGACTCACGGTCTCACAGAGGTAGTATTCAAGAAGGGCCTTGAAGCTGCGGCTATTACAGACCCTCGCTTCTGGCGCCACCCGGTCAGTCCTACCTTTCATGGAAGAGACATTTTTGCCCCGGTGGCTGCTGGTCTTTCTCTAGGGATATCGCCTTATGAATTCGGAGAGAAAATCAGCTCCCTGCACGTTCTTCCTATAGCGAAGCCGTCGCTTGACCCGGATGGCAATGTGGTTGGCCAAGTTTTGCACGTTGATCGCTTTGGCAACTTGATTACAAATGTCAGGAGCAACAATTTGCCCGGGAAGAACATCGTGATTGAGGTAGGCGGGCGCTGCATCCAGGGTATCACTGATTATTACGCGCAAAAGGAAGGGATAATGGCTGTCGTAGGTAGCAGCGGTTATCTTGAAATATCTCTGAGAGACGGCAGCGCTTGCGATTTTCTAGACATCGCGGTGGGAGACGAAATAAGGGTGATTTCGGCTGCATAATCGGCACGCAGCACAGATGTCGGTCCGGATTACCACGTTAAGCGAGAATATTGCCGCTAGGGTGAAGCTTCCTGCCAATTCGACAATGCTGGTGCCTGTATCAATTCCTGGAGGCCAATCGCTATGCTGAGCACTTTCCTTTCTGGCCAGAGACTCTTCCAAACTAGTTTGACGCAGCCAGTTGAGCTGCAAAAGTCACTCAGACGGTAGTTTCCACCATATCGGAAAAGTGATAATATATTAAGATGCTTGGAACACCAGCTTGGTCAAAGGCAGCTTCAGGAGAGAGAAACTAATGAACAGGAAGAGATGTCTGGTAATCACGGCGATCGCGGCGGCAACAGTGCTGTTCTTAACGTCATCTTGCACGACATCAACCAACAATGAGCCGATTATCGCCAGCCTGGAACCTGAGGCAGAACAGGTCGTTCCCTTGGGCAGTGTCCAGGTGGTGTGTACTGCTTCAGACCCTGATGGCGACGAGCTGAGCTATGACTGGTCGGCTAGCGCAGGCGAACTGGACGGCGTAGGAGATACGGTTACGTGGGTCGCCCCGGCATCTGAAGGTTCCTACAGTGTTGCAGTCGAGGTGACCGATGGACATGGTGGCGAAGTCACGGATTATGTAACGATCACAGTGAGAGCCAATAACCCGCCTACGATTACCAGCCTGGCAGCCGATGCAGAAGGGACTACTCCTTCGGACAGTCTCCAGGTGACGTGTACTGCTTCAGACCCTGATGGTGATGAACTAAGCTATGGGTGGACAGCCACCGCAGGTACTATTTCGGGCACAGGTCCGGTAGTAATCTGGACTGCCCCCCAAGAAGTTGGCACATACAGCGTCACAGTTGTGGTTAAGGATGGCTATGGTGGGGAAGACACAAGATCTGTATCTGTCAGCGTGGCACTTGGTACTCCGCCAACTATTGAAAAACTGTGTGTCACACCCAAAGGACACATATACTTGAGAAAAAGCACAGCCGGGTGTGATTACGACGTCTGGAAAGAAAAGGAATACGATATTGCATGCATTGTCTCAGACACGAGCGGGGAAGTGTCTTACGGATGGTCATGCACGGGCGGGAGTATTTCAGGAGAGGGTTCCATGGTTGCCTGGACTGCCCCGAATCAGTTATCTGTTGCCATTACAGTCACGGTAACAGTGCGTAACGTTCTTGATGATGAAGTGACTGAGAGTATAGATCTCCGGGTGCCGTCCTGTACATGTGGTTCCTGGGGATTAGAATCAGGATGCAAATAGCGATTCCAGCCAGGGGAACAACCTTCAGGGTAACGATTGCACACAATGGGCATTCCATACAGAATATGCCTGAAAGGTCATCGAAACGATACTTTGCACCGCCATCATAGGAATGGTAACATGTATGGTGGCCTTAGCGAAAGGTGGACAAAATGGGTTTCGCGAAAGATAGCCTGATAAGAAGTGGTCTGGCAATTATGGCGGCAGCAGTGCTGCTCTTGGCCTCATCGTGCACAACGGTAACTAACCGCCTGCCAACTATCGCCAGCCTGGAGGCTGAGGAGGAGTGGATCGCTCCTTTGGGTAGCGTCGAGTTAACGTGTATTGCTTCAGACCCCGATGGCGAAGGGCTGAGCTATGAGTGGATAGCGACTGGAGGTGATATTTCTGGCACAGGCCCGGCTGCAGTCTGGACTGCTCCCGAAGAAGTTGGTATGTACGACATCACAGTTGTGGTTGATGACGGTCATGATGGGAAAGACACGGCTTTTCTAACTCTCATCGCGTCAAACGGCCCTCCGCCGAGTATTCAGAACCTGGTTGTTACTGCCAAAGAGCGCAAATACCTGAAGACAACCAGTACCGGGTACAAGGTCGGGAAAATGAAGGAATACTATATTGAGTGCATTGCTTCAGCCATGAGTGGCGAGCTGGTCTATGAGTGGTCATGCAACGGTGGCGAGATTTCTGGTGCGGGCTCTCTGATTACCTGGACTGCGCCGGATACGTCCGGCTATGTTACAGTCGCGGCGAAAGTGTTTGATGACTCAGGTAATTGGGTCAGGAGGAATGTAGTTTTCGAAGTGGTGGACTGTTCATCATGCACTTTTGGATAGAATCAGGAGACAAACAGTGATTCTAGCTAAGCATGATTTCCCAGATGGCGACTGGCGCACCAGGGACGCTTGATCCTGAAGATGCCGAGAAAGCTACTCAAATTGCGCCTTCCCTGGGTCGTGTGAAAGTGCTAATATATGCGATGCCCAGGACAGGGGCTTGAATGAAAAACGCTTCAGGAGAAAGAAACTGATGAATAAAAGAACACTTCTAATTATTATAGGAATTGTGGCGGCGGTAGTGGTGCTTGTAACCGTGTTTGATATGATATTAGCCGACCATCCACCGGCTATCGCCGGCCTCGAAGCACCGGAGATGGTTATTCCTTCAGGAACATGCCAGATCGTGTGCATTGCTTCAGATCGCGATGGGGATGTGCTGAGCTATAACTGGTCAGCTAGCGAAGGCAGTATCTCTGGCACAGGTGCGGCCGTAAACTGGACAGCTCCTGACTTGTTAGGCTCCTACAATGTTACTGTCGTAGTGACCGATGGACGCGGTGAAGAAGTCACAAAACAGGTCGCGATCGAAGTGAGAGCCAATAGAGCGCCAACCATTAGCAGCCTGGTAGCCGATGCCGACTGGACTACCCCTTCGGGTACTATCCAACTAACGTGTACCGCTTCAGATCCCGATGCGGACGAACTGACTTATGAATGGATAGCCACCACGGGTGATATTTCTGGCACAGGCGCAGTTGTGAACTGGACTGCTCCCCAAGAAGTTGGTGTATGTAACGTCACAGTCGTGGTTAAGGATGGTCATGCCTCGGAAGATGTAATGTTTGTACCTCTGAGCGTGGACCTTGCTACTCCGCCGGTTATCGATAACCTGGTTGTTACTCCCAAAGGGCATATATATTTGAGAGATTGTACGGTTGCTGGCTGCGATTACGATGTCTGGAAGACACGAGAATACGATATTGAGTGTATTGCTTCAGGCCCGGGCGAACTAGTTTACGATTGGTCGTGCACAGATGGCGAGATTGCCGGAGAGGGCTCTACGATTACCTGGACTGCCCCGAGTAAGACGTTGATCAAAGCTACAGTTACGGTAGTAGTATCTGATGTCGCTGGCAACAGGGTGGCTAAGAACATAGTCTTCCATGTGCCATCTTGTACATGTGGTTCTTGGTGACAAACTCAGGAGATAAACAGCGATTCCAGGTGAACGCGTAGCCTTCCCGGCGAGCTGCATACCGTGTCCTTCTCCTGTAGAAAATCCTAACCAGGAGAGGTTATTTCGAGGCGGCATTTGTCAATATTCAACAGCGTAATCAATTTTCTGAAAAACACCTTCCAGGACCGTTTCAAGAGGTACCTGATTATATCCCTGATCATCTTAGGAATAGTCATCGGATTCACGAGCCAGGGAAAGTCGACCGCGGGTGAAGGCTATCAGGTCTATTTCTTTTATCTCCCCGGCTGTTCACACTGCGAATCACAAGAGCCTTTCAATGAGAAACTGCAAAGTGAATACCCTTCAATTAATATTACTCGTGAGGATGCCAGTACACCGGAAGGGAGTGCCCTATTATCCGAGATGCTTGAAGAGCGAGGGATAGAAGATGAGCCAGGCTTTCCCACAACAATCTTCGGAAATCAAGTATTTGGTTGGGAATCTGAGGAAACAACGGGCAAACAGATTGAGAGAGCTTTGCAGCAGTGCCTGGCAGGGAACTGCCCACCGCCGACAAGCGGAGAAACCAAACATAAAATCACATTGCCCCTCATAGGGGAAATTGTACTTTCTGACTATTCGCTTCCAGCTTTGGCCATAATTTTGGGTCTTGTGGACGGCTTCAACCCCTGTGCTATGTGGGTGCTTGTTTACCTTATATCCATAGTAGCGACCTTGAGAGATAGAAAGAGAATATGGCTGATTGTCGGCTCTTTTGTCTTGGCTTCAGGCATTCTATATTTCCTGTTCATGACAGCGTGGCTCAATGCTTTTCTGGCTATCGGCTACGTCAAGCCGGTGACAGTCGTGATTGGATTGGTCGCTTTGGGTGGAGGGGCATTGCAAATAAGGGAGGTGATAGCGACAAGAGGCGCCATTGTCTGTACGGTCACCGATGAGGAATCCCGAAAAAAGACAATGACAAAGGTACAAAAGATTGTCTCTTCTCCTCTAACCTGGGGGATTTTAGTAGGAATCATAGCTCTGGCCTTTACGGTAAATGCTGTCGAGTTCGTTTGTTCAGCGGCAATTCCGGCAGTTTTCACTCAAGTTCTAGCTTTGGCTGGGCTTTCCACCTTCCAACACTATAGCTACATCCTATTGTATGTCTTCTTTTTTATGCTTGATGACCTCGTTATCTTTGCCACAGCCGCTTTTGCTCTGACTTCAAGTCTGGGAGACAAATATGCCAAGTATTCCAGGCCAGTAGGTGCCACGATACTAATAATCCTGGGGCTGCTGCTCCTTGTCTGCCTTTACTCTACCCGGTTCGAGTTCCTACAACCCATATGCAGCGTACTCTGGTAGACCCGTAGAGTGGCTGTGCCGCCGATTCTGGCTGCGTACTGGAGCTAGAGACCTTGTATCCAGTGAAAAACCCCGATCATCTCCAGGCCTGCGTAGACCATGAAAGCAATAAAGATATACATGAGCGGTTTCGCTGGCAGAGCGTGTGCTGCCCGGGCTCCGAGCTGGGCCATGGGTATGCTGGTGGCTGCCAGGCACAGAAATATGAGGAGATTCACATAGCCTATGGAATAGGGCAGCAGTCCGGGTACCCCGATCCCGTTCACAATATAACCAACAATACCACCAAGGCTGCCAAGTATTATTGCAGCCACCGATGTTCCTACAGCAGTGTGCACGGGAAAGTCTAATGCTAACACCAACACGGCGACTATCAGCACACCACCACCAATCCCAGTCAAGCCGCTTACCACGCCTATAGGAAATCCGCAGGCCGCGACAAGCGCCAGGTTTTCCTGTGGCTCAGCATCCTTTCTTCGCAACTTGGGCAATACCCCCAGGCCCATCCATAAGGCAATAGCCAGAATCAGTCCGCCGAAGCCTGCCTTCAGTATTTCTTGAGGAAGATGGGCCGCCAGGCTAGCTCCAACCAACCCCCCCACCAGTGCGCCTGAGCCCAAGACCAACGCAGTTTTCCAGCGAACGGCCTTCTCCTTGTTGTGCCTCCAGCTCCCACTTATGACGGTGGGCAGAATCACCAGTAGACTTGTCCCGAAGGCTATTCTTATGGCGATGTCTGGAGCAATATCCATACCCAGGATAAGCCAGTAACTGACGGGAACCATAACAGCACCGCCACCAATTCCGAGCAGTCCGCTCGAAAAACCGGTGCCTGCCCCCGCAGCCAGCAATATGAGAATATCAGTTCCTGTCAGCATCTTTCCCTTCCCAACTTGCCTTCCAGCCAGCCAGATTTGACAGCCGACCTTTCGTCTACTCCAGGAATATACGGCTTGATATCCAGAAGCGGACTGCCGTCTATGGCATCCAGTCCCTTCACCTTAAGGATATTCTTTTCCCTGGCCGCTAGCTCCACTATAGTCAATGCCAGGGGACAGGGTCTATTGGGTGATCTGGTGCTGAAGAGACCATGCGTAATATCGTCCCAGGGCGTCTTGACCAACAGATGATATCCCTGCGACTTATGAAACCAATAGATGACGATGATGTGGGAAAATCCCTCGATGTCCTGTAAGCCTTCTTCGAATTCCTTAAATACCTCTATCCGCGAGGCTTTCTTGCTTCTATGCCCCTGATAGGGGCCTTCGCCACTGTCCTTATACGGAGAATGAATTGTCCCGATGGGCTTCAATTCCAGTCTATGCCTTTTCTCCATCCCTAAGTCTTATCCCCGATGTGCACCCGACCCCAAATAGCAATAGCTCGGGCCAGAGACTCAATATCGGCGCACTCAGGTGTCTTTCTGTTAAAGCAAATGTTCATATAGTTTCTGAGCATAAGCGCCCCGACACCCTCAATGGCCGCGTGTACTGCCCCCAGTTGGGTAATAATGCTTTCACAATCACGCCCATCCTCGATCATCCTCTCAATGCCCCGGATTTGCCCCTCGACCCTTCTGAGTCGGTTCAACAGAACTTCCTTCGATATCGTTTGTTCAGCCATTATATCCTCCGAAAAAAACCCCTGCGCGGTTTGACACACTATACCCCCATGGGGTATAATGCCCCGTCCTTGTTAAGGCTAATTGCTTCATGGTCGCATTTTATCAGATGCTGTCCAATGTGTCAGGCGAGTCGTATCAACAGTCAGAGAGGCAGCAATGGCCGGATTTGAGCCTAAGATAGTTGCTTTCTTCTGCAACTGGTGTTCCTATGCGGCTGCTGACCTTGCGGGCACTTCACGGATGCAATATCCGCCAAATATAAGGACGATAAGGGTGATGTGCTCAGGGAGAGTCAACGAGCTTCTAATTCTGAAAGCCTTTGCCTTGGGTGCAGACGGCGTTCTGATAGGTGGTTGTCATCCAGGAGACTGCCACTATATTAAGGGCAATTTGTCCTCCAGTAGAAGGTTCGCCGGCCTGAAACCTTTCCTCAAGGCTATGGGAATTAATAACGATAGACTGAGGCTGCAATGGATTGGAGCCTCTGAGGGACTAAAAATGGCTGAGACTGTGAGTAGTTTTACTGAAACCATAAAAAATCTTGGCCCAAGTCGGCTTAGCACGAGCCGCAATTGTTCCAATGACTAAGTTTGCCACACTACGATGCGACATAGATAGTAGCTACAGAGAGGCAGCTAGAGCATAGAGTAGCTAACCCTCTTGTAACTATAAGGAAAAAATAAAAAGAAAGGAGAATTAATATGGCTCAGGTGGCGATTACAGTCAATGGTTCCCAAACAAGCAGCGCTTTCCCAGCTATGATTCTGGGATCGTCGGCAGCAGCCTGCGGGCACGATGTAACCTTATTTTTCACCCCAGGTGGCTCACCTCTTATGTTGAAAGGAGAATTGGAGAAAATAAGGGATCAGAAACCCAAAGGCATGCCAGACATCGTAGAACTTTACGATGGTATATGCAGTCTAGGTGGGAAGATGCTGGTATGTGAATTATGTCTGACGGCTAAGGATCTTAAAGCTGAGGACATGAGAAAAGAGATCCAGATTGTAGGAGCAACTTCATTCGTAAGCTCACTACCGGATAATACCATAACCTTCTGTTTCTAAAATAACAAAAAGGAGGAGAATATGGCAACACACACATTGGATGTCCTGGGGCTTAAGTGCCCACAACCTGTACTCAAACTAGCGACAATGGCTAAGGAAATTCCTGCCGGCGATATTGTGGAGGTCCTGGCTGACTGCCCTTCCTTCCCCAGAGATACTGAAGCATGGTGTGCCAAGACTAAGAGGACGTTGCTTTTCTGCAACGATGAGGGTGGGGGAAAATGGAAGGCGCAGATACAGTTCTAGTTTGAGAACATATACATGGGAGAAGAATTCACACCCAGAATAGTTGGATTTCTTTGCAACTGGTGTTCCTATGCGGGAGCTGACCTTGCCGGGGCAACAAAGCAAAAAATTCCTTCATCTCTTTCAGTCATCAAAGTAATGTGTTCTGGCAGGGTGGAGCCAGTCCTCATTGCTACTGCGTATTTGCGAGGGGCTGACGGCGTACTACTTGCAGGGTGCCATCCCGGCGATTGCCATTATCGAGAAGGAAATTACTATGCCCGTCGCAGGTTTGCCCTTCTAGAGAAAACAATGGAGACGCTTGGGCTGGAACCAGAGAGACTCATGCTTGCCTGGGTCTCAGCATCGGAGGGGCAAAGATTTGGCGAAGTAACTAACCTGTTCACCGACCGAATCAGGCAACTCGGCCCGAGTCCCTTGAAGAAGGCCTTACTATGATTGGGGGAACAAATGCAGAATAATAAAAAAGGCATTTCGGTGCTGGTAATCGGAGCTGGCATTGCTGGTATCGAATCAAGCTTGCTTCTGGCCAATTCAGGCGCCAAAGTCTATCTCGTGGAGAAGGCTTCCTACTTCGGCGGTAATATTATTAAATGGGAAGAGGTCTTTCCCAACATGGAGTGTGCTACCTGTATGATAGCGCCAAAGCAACAGGAACTTTTGCAGAACGAAGGTATTGAGTTGCTAACACTTAGCGAGGTTGAGGCCGTGCAGGGTTCCGTTGGTGATTTTACCGTGAAGGTAAAGAAGAGGGCCAGGTATGTTAACATTGAGAACTGTATCGGATGTAATGAATGTTTTGAGCCTTGCCCTGTCCGAGTGGATAATGAATTTGAAGAAGGGCTCAGCAAGAGAAAGGCAATTTACATTCCCTGCGCCGGAGCTCTGCCCAACGCTCCCGTTATTGATACCGATAATTGTCTGCGCTTCAAGGGAGAAGATTGCCAACTTTGCCAGGGAGCCTGTGCGTTCGAGGCTATTGACTATACCCAGCAGGACGAAGAACTCGAACTTAATGTTGGAGCTATCGTAGCAGCCACTGGATTTAGAACATTCGATCTCACACAGGTCCCTCAATATGGATACAAGAAACTAAACAACGTTTACTCTATAGTAGAAGTTGAACGACTATGTGCCTCAAACGGACCTACTGAGGGGCAGATTGTTCTCCAAAATGGCGAAGCACCAAAATCCGTAGCTATCATCCACTGTGTAGGGCGGGAAGAGAAAGGCTATTGCTCTTCTGTATGCTGTATGGCTTCTATTAAGCAAGCACACTTCTTGAAAAACAAGATACCAGGAATAAAGATAGCTCAGTTGTACTCTGACCTTTGTATTCCTGGTAGAACCTACCAGAGATTTTACGAAGAAGTGAAGGAAAGCGGCATTGACTTTATCCGCGCCAGCATAAGCGAAGTTACACAGCAAGGAACAGGCTTGGCCATCAAGTATAAGACTGAAAATGGGGAGGAAGACACCCTCAATGTGGATATGCTAGTTCTGGCACCAGCGATTGAGCCAAGCATAGGCTCAGCGAGACTGGCTGAGATCTTGGGTATCCCCCAGGATGAACACGGATTTCTTAGTGAAAAGGAGCCAGACCTTGACTCCGTGGATACTCTCCGAGAGGGCATATTCATTGCCGGGTGCGCCCAATCGCCCAAAGATGTTCCAGATACGGTGGCCGAGGCAGAAGCCACGGTAGGAAGAATACTATCGTTGTCAAGATAGGGGTCATAAGATGGCAAAAAAGATAGGCGTATACGTATGTGAATGCGGTAATAACATAGCCGATAATGTGGACATGGATAGGATAATCAAGACAATCTCGGCGATGCGCAATGTCGAGGTTATCGAGAAGCACCGGCTGTTATGTTCTGAGGACGGAAAGGAATTCCTTAAGCAAAACATAAAGGATCATGAACTCACTCATTTGGTGGTTGCGGCCTGTTCGCCTAAGCAACACGAACATACCTTCATGAGTGTGTGTATGGCAGCAGAGCTTAACCCTTACCTGTTCCAGATGGCTAATATCAGGGAACAATGTGCCTGGGTTACCCCGGACAAGGAAGAGGCCACGGACAAGGCACTGAGACAAATAACAGCTGCTCTTGCCAGAGTTGCCTATCAAGAGGCGCTGCAGAAGAGAGATATGGATGTGTCTCCCGACGTGCTTGTGATAGGCGGGGGTATTGCAGGAATTAGAGCGACTCAAGTACTTGCTGCTCCAGACAGAAAGGTCTATCTGGTTGAGAAGAGCTCTTCACTGGGAGGCAAGGTGAAGAGCTTTGACAAGTTGTTTACCAAGATGGAAGCTGGGTCGGCGCTGATCGAAAACGAGCTAAGAAAAGTAGAGGAAGATGGAAATGTTGAAGTATTCACCGACAGTGAAGTTGAGCAAATTCTGGGGTTCTTCGGCAATTTCGAAATAAAGGTAGCAAAGAAAGCAACAAACGAAGCACGGGACTTTAATGTTGGAGCCGTGGTGTTAGCCACGGGATTTGACCTGATGGACATCAAGGAACTTCCTCAATATGGGTATGGCAAACTAGACGACGTCTATACAAGTCTGGAATTCGAAGAAATGAACGTTCCCGGCGGCCCTACGGGCGGAAAGATCCTTCTCAAGAACGGCAAGCCTCCCGGGTCTGTGGCCATTATCCATTGTGTGGGCCGGGAGGAGAAGGGCTATTGTTCTAAAGTATGCTGCATGTACTCCCTTAAGCTTGCCAGAATGTTGAAGGCCAAACTCCCCGAGCTGAAGGTATCCCAACTGTACTCGGACCTGTGTGTCCCGGGGAAAGCGTACCAGAAATTCTATGACGAAACAAAAGGCTTGGGTGTCGACTTTGTCCGCGCTGAAAAGGTCAATGTCACCCAAAATGGCAAAGGTATTACTGTGAAATACGGGAGCAAGAGTTGTCCAAAAGGAGACCTGGTTGCGGATATGGTGATCCTTGTCCCGGCGATGGAACCCGCTAGTGACACCAATAGGTTTGCAGAAATGCTTGGCATACCTGTGGACAATGAAGGGTTCCTTGCTCAAGAACATCAGAAGCTCGCTCCGGTAGCATCTTCTGTAGAGGGTGTATTTGTGGTTGGCTGTGCCCAGGGCCCCAAAAGTATTTTGGAGTCCATAGTTCAATCGGAGGCGGCAGCAGGAAAGATACTCTCGGCCTTGGTTCCAGGCAGGAAACTGGAACTGGAAGTAAAGACATCGGAAATCTCTGAAACCTTCTGCACCGGCTGCAAGACCTGCATCTCCGTCTGTCCCTACTCCGCCATTAGTTTTGACGATTTCAGAAACATCGCCGTAGTGAATGAGGCTCTATGTCATGGTTGCGGAGTCTGTGCCGCTGCCTGCCCGTCCGGTGCGGCTAGGGTGAAGAATTTTGCCTTTACGCAGATTTATCAGGAGGTCGAAGCGCTATTAAAATGAAGCCTATCTCTATTTGTCAGACCCTGAAGAATCTATGAGAAACTCATTGAAGGCTATCATAGAGGAGAATTAAGGGGACTGAGTGATGACTATTAACAGGTTCAATGTAGGATAAGTCTTGCTCAGCAGTTCTGAAAAGAGCCATACGAATGTTTTTTGCAAGAGCGCGGCTTTAGAAAGTGACAAGGAGTTAGTATGACCAATACTCGAAAAGGGGCATCATTACCTGCGGAAGGTAGTGTACAGAAAGGCATTATAGATTTTGTTAAGCAGGCTCTAAAGCAGGGGGTTTTTGACGCTGTCCTCATCCCATCGCGTGTGCCGGCAGGTGATTCATTTGCCTACTTCTTGGTTCGAGACGAGGCATTTCTTAAAGGAGCGTCTCCATTACCTCCAATTATGCCAGTTCAAGGAGCTAGGGTGATTTCCAGTATTACCAGACGTGGGAAAGGCAAGACTGGTATAGCTGCGATCATGCGGCCCTGTGAGGCGAGGGCAACGATTGAACTGGCTAAGCTGGCCCAAGTAGACCTGGAATATGTAACCATCATTACTGTGGACTGTCCTGGTGTGATACCACTGTCCGACTATTTTGAGGGTGCAGGAAAGGGTGATAAGCTGTTCGAAGATGCCTCTCAGAATTGGAACAGTGGGCCCATGCGGCCGGTATGCCGAATATGTGACAAGTTTTCCGCCTCCGGTGGCCAAGATATACACATAGGGACGCTGGGAACAAAGAGTGGTAGTATCCTGCTTATTCCTAATAGCTCCAAAGGCGAAGAGATCTTGAACAGATTAGGCATGTCGGCGGAAGAAGATATATCTGGTTGGGAGGCCAGAGTGAATAAGTTAATCGATGAACGGAGGAAAGAGAGAAAGCAGAATAACGACGCAGTAAGGGCGGATATTGAAGGAATAGACAAACTGGTACAGGCTTTCAGCACATGCATAAATTGCCACAACTGTATGAGGGTTTGTCCTATATGCTACTGCCGCCAGTGTCATTTTGATTCAGATAACATGAAATTTGGTTTTGAAGATTACCTCATGAGAGCAGAAGGACGAGGTGGATTAACGATTCCGACTGATACCCTGTTATTCCACATTGGACGAATGCTACATATGTCCCTTTCCTGTGTATCATGCGGTATGTGTGAGGATGCCTGCCCTATGGCTATCCCGGTGGCGCAAATCTTCACTCTAGTTGGTGACAGAAATCAAGAAGAGTTTGATTATGTCCCTGGTAGGACTGTAGATGAACCTCTGCCATTGACAACTTTTGAAGAGGACGAATTCCAGGAAGTAGAACAGTCTTATGCAGCAGTCTCTGCCAGACAGGAGAACTAGAATGACTAAGGTATTAAACATAGGTAAAAGCGCAGAGGATGGTCTGAAAGAATTACTCAAGTTTCTTCTAGAAAATGGCAAGGTAAAGGGTGTCGTCACTCTCCGAAAGACCGGTGAAGATGGTGCCATATCTTATTCACTCATTACCAATCCTGATGATATAGAATCCACCGCGCCACTTTTTCCTTTAATGCTAGTCAATCTGGCCAAACAACTTTCTCGGCTCACATTAATAGAAGCTGCCACCGAACCTATTGCCGTGGTTTTAAGGCCTTGCGAACTGAGAGCATTTGTGGAACTTGTGAAGCGTACTCAAGGCAGCTTGGACAACATCCTGTTCATAAGTTCAACCTGTGGTGGAGTCTATCCACTGGAAATGGCTGTAAAGGGAAACATTGAGGAACATCTACCTGAATACTGGAAAGCAGTTGAACAGGGTGAACTTGCTCCGAACACAAGGCTTGCCTGCCAGGCCTGTGAATACTTTGTGCCATACACCGCTGATGTCGCCGTATCCTTACTCGGCAATGAAGGCATAGACAAAGAAACTATGCTATTCCTCAACACTGAAAAAGGGGAAGGCATTGTAGAAGGTATAAAAGGAAAGTTCGCCGAGGGAGAGTTGGCTACAGTGGCAATCGAACAAATACGGAGCAAGAGGAAAGCCGAGAAAGAGAAACTCTCTGACCAAGCTGAACTACAGAACCTTGGTATTGACGAAATAGCGAAGACCTTCAGCAGGTGCATAGGCTGCCGTAACTGCAGCGCTGTCTGCCCTGCCTGTTATTGTCATGTGTGCTTTTTTCAAACTGAAACGAGCCAGCATGAGCGAGCATATTATGAGAGAGAGCTAGAGAAAAAGGGATGTATGACCATGCTTTCTGACACGATTTTCTACCACTTAGTTAGGTTATTCCACGTAAGCATATCTTGTACGGCATGTGGTCAATGTGCCGATGTATGTCCTGCTAATATCCCATTGTGGGCTATTTCGCTGAAAATGGGTGACGCAGTTCAGAGAACTTTTGATTATCTGCCAGGGAAGGATATAGAGGAGGGGCTTCCACTTACCACATTCGTACCAGAAGAATTTGCCGGGATTGTATAGCCTATTGGGGAATATTGTGTAAGCAGTAAAATCTGAAATAATCAGGTTTGCTAGTTTTTTCGGCCTAGATACTGTTCTAACCAGACCTGCGGGCATATTCGAGAATTCGTTGGCAATCAGGATCCCAGAGGTGAAAGCCCTAAGTTGTGATCTGTTGTGAATTCATGAGGTATGGTTCAATTGAAAGTGTCAGATAGTCAGCAAAAATTTGCCGTTAAACTAAATGATGAATCATGCAGCAAATGTGCCATCTGTTACTCAGCCTGTCCTTTTGAAGCAATAAAGAAAGAGCCTGAAACAGGGAAATTGCTTCTAGAGATAGAGAAATGTCAAGTGTGCGCAATTTGCTACTCTAGTTGCCCGGCTAAAGCCATCGATATTACCTACTATGATATGAATTCCTTGACCAGATACCTAGAGAACGCAAAAGACGAATATAAGTGTGATTCCGTAGTTATTACGTGTAAAGGCAGTCTCCCTGACCTTGAAGATGTAGAGAAGCTGTTTGGAGTTTCGGAATTCATCCCCCTGTCCGTCCCCTGCGTTGGGCGTATTCCGGTGGAAGTTCTTCTGAAAGCAATATCCACAATGGGAATAAAGGCGATTCATATTCTCGCCTGTGATGACGGCTATTGCCGGTTCGAAAGAGGAAGCTTGATTGCCCGACTTAGAGTCACAGCAGTTAATGCCCTTCTGGAACAACTTGGCTATGGCAAAGAGGTAATCAGATTCAAGCAGCGCAGCCTAAAGGTTAAAGCCGATAGGAACAAATGTATCAGTTGCGGCAACTGTGTATTCTACTGTCCTTACAGTGCTGCTAGACTGGAGCACGGAGCAGCTACCTTCGATCTAGAATTGTGCCGCGGCTGTGGTTTATGCGTAACCTTATGTCCCGCATTGGCTTTGGATTTAGAGCACTGGGAAGAGGACCGGATATCAACATTAATATCGAAGTTATCCAGGGAAAAGACAAGACCAAATATTTTGGTAATGCGCTGTCAGTGGGCTGTTTTCCCCGAACTTGGCGAGGAGTTCGACTCCAACGTACATATCATAGATATGCCCTGCGCGGCGAGGGTTGACCCCCTGCATATCATGGAGGCCTTCCGGCAGAGCATAGATGGTGTCTTGATAGTTGCTTGTCATGAAGAAGATTGCAGATCGAAAAAGGGAAGCAAGGAGGCGCGCAGGTTGACCACAGTGCTGAAGAAGACTTTAAGCCAAATTGGTTTTGAAGAACGGCTTCACTTTTGCTCTGTATCTCCAAGGCATCCTGAGTCTTTCCATGAAGAGCTGCGGCGGTTCAAAGAAAGGATAGAAAGTACCTGCTCACAGGAGGTCAGATAGTGATAGTAACAGCTCAAAAACCTTTGGATGAAATTCTGGATTTTCTATCTCCTTACAACTCTATCTTGATTGCCGGGTGTGACGGGTGTACCCAGCCACCGAGGGGCTTGAGGGAAGCTAGAACTTTGGCTCAACTGATTGAGCTTGGTGGGAAGTTGAGAGGGAAGGATTTCAATTTCAAGGTAATGACGACACCTAAACAATGCGACTCATACCTTACGCTTGCTTCGCTCCAGCCCCAGATGAAGGATATGGAAGCTGTTCTATCGCTAGCCTGTGGCTTGGGGGTGCAGACTATAGCTCAAGTTCTACCTGATGTCCCTGTTTTCCCTGCTCAGAATACCTTATTCATCGGGGCAGAGATTAGGGAAGACAGTACTCTTGAGGAAAGATGCGCTGCCTGCGGCGACTGTTTGCTGGCTTTAACCGGGGGTATTTGCCCTATTGCCAGATGTGCTAAATCTTTGCTTAACGGTCCCTGCGGAGGCTCGCAACATGGCAAATGCGAGATTGACCCTGAAAAGGATTGCGCTTGGGATTTGATTATCAAGCGGCTGGAAAAACTAGACAGGCTGTCCGCCTTAGATGAAATTCGCCCCCCGAGGAATTTTGGGGAGGTAATGAGACCCGGGAGGGTTAGCGGATAGACGCTTGATAGGGGAATCTTCACACAAAGCGATTACAAATGTCTCTCTCTGGACAGAGAAATGAAGATGAGAATCACGATTGTTTATGACAATGAAGCGAAAAAGGCGGGTTTAAGGTCAGGATGGGGCTTTTCTGCCTTTATCGAAAGTCACGAGGTGCCGCCACTCTTATTTGATACTGGTGCCGACAGCCCTACACTGCTACATAATATGAAAGAACTCAATATAGACCCAACGAGCATAGAGACTATTGTGATCTCACACGCTCACGGAGATCATACTGGGGGACTTTCCGAGATTCTGAAAATAAACGGAAGCGCCCAGCTTTTTCTCCCAGGCTCATTGAGAGGAGTGTTCCCGGAGAGAAAGGTGACTATGGTTGGAGATGCGATGGAGATCTGTACCGATATCTTTTCCACTGGCGAACTGGAAGGCATAGAGCAGTCTTTAGCACTCAAGACGGATAAAGGGACATTTGTAGTGACAGGATGTGCTCATCCAGCCATGAGACGTATCCTAAGCGCTGCCTCGAAGTTTGGAAAAGTGTATGGCATCGCTGGAGGCTTCCATGGATTCCGAGACTTCAGACTTTTCGAAAGCTTATCCCTAATCTACCCCTGCCACTGCACCGAATATAAGAGGCAGATACTAGAGTTGTTGCCAGGCAAAGCTTCAGAGTGTGGCGCCGGACTAGTGATTCAATTATGATGAGGCATCACGGAGGGTTGCGCAACAGCCAGGAGCATTGTTTCCACAAAAAGAGAAGGGAGTCGGCAAATCGCCTCTTGCTGCTCTCGTAAGCAGACACCTGAAACCGCCAGTGTTGCTTATTGACTGCCTCTTCGTCGCCTTGACAAAGTGAAGAGGAACTGTGATACTGCTGGATGGGAATGAGAATCAGTCGCAGCAGGCAGACAACCACTCAACCCGATACATGGCAAAGGAGGCTTGTCCTGAGTGTTATACAGGAGGCTGGAGAGCACCTAGACGCTAAGGAATTGTATCGCCGGGCCGCCGAGAAAGATGCCAGGATCAGTCTTGCAACAGTTTACCGCAATCTTCGCTTATTCAAGGAACAGGGCCTAATAAACGAAAGGCGTCTGGGGCAGGCGCATTGCTACTATGAGATTAAGCAGTCAAGAGAACATCAGCATCTAGTATGCCAAGCCTGCGGTCAGGTTATTGAGTTTGATAGTTCCCAGATTCGCAAATTGGTGGCAGAGGTGCAACGCAAAAATAACTTTTCTGTCACTCAAATCGAGCTATATTTGGAAGGTTATTGCCATAAATGTAAGGACGAGAGAAGATGACTCGGCCTCAGGTGAAGGCATTGCTCTAGCTGGAAAACAGAAATGTTGGAGCCGAAATTAAAGGTTGCAGTGGACTATCAAAAATGCCACCCTGAGAGATGCGAGAAGGGAGTTTGCGCTGCGGTTCTTGAATGTCCCACCAGACTCTGGAAGCAAGAGAAGCCATACGACTTGCCATATCCCATTCCAGGCTTTTGCCAGGACTGCGCCGTATGTGTTGAATCTTGCCCACTGAAGGCAATCAGAATGCTGTAGGTAGACGTGGAAATGATGCATCAACCAATATCGAATTATAGGGAAGGAGATAAGAGGGGCAAAACCGAAGAAGGTGAAGCAGGACAGCAGGTACTAAAGCCTGTTGTACGGCTCTGGTGTAAGAGATGAACCCAGGTGTAATGCCTATCTACAGACGCAAGTCACACTGTCTTGTGAACACGATAGAGAGAAATGCTTATAGCTGTGGCTCTTGTTCATCTGCATGTCCTTTGAATCGACCATAGCCAGGAGAAAATAACAATGGCAGAGAAAAAGGATATAAAGGAGAAGATAAAGAAAATCTATGACGTTTTGCCTAAATTGGATGATCAACGCTGTGGATACAAAAGCTGTGGAGAATTTGCCAGGGCAGTGGCTGAGGGGAAAGCACCATGTTACGAATGTGTTAGCGGTGGATCAGAGGTAGCTGCTAAAGTATGTGAGATTATGGGAGCCAAAGTTCCTCAAGAAGCGATTGCACAATTTGCCCGCAGTCCTGGGCTTTACCAGCCTGGATTGAGCGGACGCAGAGGTATGAGAAGAGGTAGGGGCCGAGGTTCAGGTAGAAGGCGAGGCATGGGTCAAGGCTGGGGTACGGGTCATGGAGGTGGGATGGGAAGAGGTTTTGGCGGGGGTTGGCGTGGGGTATAAAAGAGGGAGAAGGAATAGCTGGCTCGTTGGGCGTGCAGGTTTTGGGCAAAAATTGTAATGAACGGAGGAGAGTAAATGAAAATATTAGTCTGCGGTAAAGGGGGCTGTGGGAAAAGCACAGTTGTAGCCCTTCTGGCGAAAGAGATAGCAGGAAGAAAAAACAAGGTATTGGTGGTTGACGGTGATGAGTCAAATATTGGTCTTCATACCCGGTTAGGAATGCCAAAACCTGAAGATTTCATGAATTACTTTGGGGGTAAGAAACTTCTATTCGAAAAAACGAAGGAGATGAAAAAGGAGTGGAGATTAGATGACTTGCCTAGAGACTATCTGGCTGAGAAGGGCAATATTCAACTTCTATCGATGGGGAAGATTTATCAATTTGGTGAAGGATGCGCCTGCCCAATGAATGCCCTTTCTTCAAAGTTTCTGGAGGTCCTCAATCTGAAGGACAAAGAGTTTCTTATTGCGGACACCGACGCTGGAATAGAGCACTTTGGAAGAGGGGTAGAGAAAGCAGTGGATATACTTCTTGTTGTTATCGATCCTTCTCGGGAATCGATCCTGCTAGCAAAGAAGATATCTGAACTGGGCCAGCAAGCTGATAAGCCGGTCTATTATATACTGAATCGGGTTAGTGACAAAGAGACGCAAGACCTCCTCATGAATTCAATAGATAGAGAGAGGGTGATAGCTGTGATTCCGGAAATCAGAGAGATATTTCTATCCGGTCTAGCTGGTAACGAAATTAATATAGATGTTGAGGGTATCAAGAGAATTGCCGATATCCTGGAATCTAAGAAAAAGTCAGGAGTCAAGGGATAGCATAATGTGCCTGTACGATGGTTATTGAGCGGGAGTTCGAGAGATGGGTGCTACCGGCCGAGATCCTAGAGGAATGACTCATGAGGAAGCAATCAAATGGATGCAAGAATTAGTTAACAAGTTGGCGGAAGACAAAGGCTCTGTAGGCGGTGCGTGTTCTCTCGAGGCCATAAAGAATCCCATTCGAAGAAATATACTAAAGGTTCTGGAGGAAAGAGCTTTAGAAATAGATGAGATTTCTGAAAGATTGGGAGTTACGGGTTCCGCACTGAGATATCATCTCAACTTTCTCAACAGTTCATACTTCATACAAATAGATGGTAACAGGGTTGATCTAACGCCGGGAGGTATTGCTGTCGTAAGAAGCCACAACCGAAGTTGAGTAAGTTCATTTTCAGGGTAATGCCTCAGTGAAGGCTAGAAACAAAATCATGGATCCTTTTGCTGCAAGACATTTTGAGAGACTATCCGGGGAAAGCGATCGCATTGCTTTCGAGGTAGGGCGTCTTAGTGACCTTCATCTTGTTGCAGGCAGCACGAGAGGCGGAAGAATTACGAGAGCGTTACTTCAGTTATTAATTGAATTACGCGGACGCAGTGAGACAATCGCTTAGAAGAAGTGAAACAAAGGAGGTAGTATGAAGGTCTGTATCGTCGGTGCTGGGGATGCCGCGGCAATAGCAGCTCTACAAACGCGGCGTCTGAACAGCGAAGCTCAAATCGATGTCTTCAATAAAAGAGAGGAACTCGGATGCAACCCCTGTGAAATTCCTTTGGTCCTAAGCGGGACTGTCAGCAAATGGGAGGATCTATATCGTGGCTACCGCGTTACGCCGTTCTATGAAAAGAGAAATATAAAACTCCACTTAAACAGCGAAGTTACTGATATCCTGAGGGATAAGAAAAAAATCGTCGCTAACGGCCAAGAGTATGGCTATGACAAGGCAGTCTTGGCCCTGGGGACCACCCCGATCATCCCTTCCTTTCCAGGCTTGGACGGCAGAAATGAGTTTGCCCTGAGCACAGATATAGCGGACGCCAGGACTTTCGGTGATGCCATCCTGAAGAATAGCAGCGCGGCTATTGTCGGGGGAGGGTTCATTGCACTTGAGATAGCTGATGCTCTAGTAGCAAGAGGATATAGCAAGGTTTACTTGCTGATCAGGCGGAGCATAATGCGTGCCCATCTGGACGAAGACACAGCCGAGAAATTGAAGCAGGTTCTTGTGGAAAAAGGTGTGGAGTTAATTATGCCTGCCGAGATTGAGAGAATAGGCAGCAAGAACGGCAAGAAACGTGTAATTCTTTCTGACCGAGAGCTAGAGATAGATTTCGTCTTTTTTGGCACTGGGGCAGAACCCAATGTAGAGTTAGCCCAGAAGGTGGGGCTCAAGATAGGAGATACAGGAGCTATAGTTGTAAACCCAGATCTCCAGACAAGCGATTCCGATATTTATGCCGTTGGCGATTGTATGGAGAATTGGGACATGATCACAGGTTCCAAGCGGCGTCATCAGTTAGCCACAAATGCGATTCGAACAGGATACATAGCAGGAAGAAACGCAGCCCTTGGCAATAAAATTTCTTATGGAGGCACCGTCATGCCTTTCATAACCAAAATTTTCGATTACCAGGTGGGGGCTGTAGGTTTTACTGAGAGAGAGGCTAGAGAGAAAGGAATAGAGACAATATCCATTACGGTTAATACCCCTTATCTGAGAGAGCCGAGGGGAGGCAAGCCAGCATGGTATAAGCTTATCGCTGAGCCCAAGACCCAGACATTGATAGGGGCTCAATTGATATCTAAAGAGATAGTATCTGGAACAATTGATAAACTTGCCGTCGCCATAGCGAGTAGAATGCCACTTATCAAACTGGTTCAGATTGACAGTTGCTATTCACCATATGTTCAGGAAGACCAGATAGCGGTTCCGATACAACGCTTGATTGACGAGCTAAGTTAGCACAAGAATGCTTGACTAGCCCATTTGAAGGTCTGTGTCGGTACTGTTAGGGAAGAAGAGCTTGCCAGATTCCTGTGTTACTTGACTTTTTCCCTCATCCTTTGGGGGAATGTGGGGATGGCTCCGCATGCTAAAGTTTGGGACGACGCCGCAACGTCTCCGCCAGATCAAACGGCGAGACCTTGCACTTCTGTGCCTCGTACACAGTCACAACATCTTCGAAATTGGTAAATTCCCGCTTCACCTTTGCTATGCTTTCAGACGCTAGTGGTCTCACACCGCACGGACGAAGAGGTGTATTGATTTGCACTTCGTCAGGCGAAATTTGACGAGCCAGGGCTGCTATCTCCGAGGCATAATCCTTGTTAGCCTCAATGAACATTACCTGCAGAGCCAATTTGCCTCTATATTCGTCTCTAAAACGCCTGACACCCTCTACTATCTGGGCGAAGTGCAATTCAGGAGCCGGTCTGTTGACTCTTACGAATAGTTCTTCGTTCGGCACATCCAGCTTAGCTACTACTGTATCAGCATGGGCAAGTTTTTGCCTTACGTCTTCTCGAAACGTGAGCGAAGAATTGGTGAGCACAGCTACGGGCAAATCCAAAATCGACCTTGCAAGCTGAATCGCCTCACCAAGATTCCCAGCCAGTGTAGGCTCACCCATGCCAGAAAAAGTGGCGTAGTCGGCCTTCATCGGTCCGAGCGATTTGATTTCAGTGGTTAGTTGTTCCAGCCTGATGAATTCCTCTGGCTCGACGATAAGCTGACGGGTCATGCCCAACTGGCAATAGACACAGTTAAAGGAGCAGACCTTCCTCTGTGTATTCAGAAGGTCTATGCCCAGCGATCTGCCCAGCCGCCACGATGAAACCGGGCCATAAATGATTGACATAGGTGACCTGTTGAAGAGCTAATTATTTGTATCTCTTATAAGCTCTTTTCCATGGCTCTTTCTTAAGGGCCAGGTAATCCCTGATTGCCTCTTTGAGCGTATTAGCTGCCAAAAGACCACAGTGGAGACTTTCTTCAGGAAGTCCTCCTAAGGCATCCAATACATCTTGTTGGGTAATCTTCTGAGCCTCAGGAACGCTCTTACCCTTAGCCAGTTCAGTGACCATGCTGCCCGAGGCAATGCTAGGGCCACAGCCATCGGTCCAGAAGGAAGCATTTATAACCCTGCCATCTTTCACCTTAAGATATATTTGCATAGTATCCCCGCAGGGACCAGTTATCCGGCCCAATCCGTCATGGGCTGGAATTTCCCCCAGATTTCTCGGATTGAGAAAATGGTCAATCGTCTTCTCCGAGTAGACCTTTCTCATGTCTTCCATGACAGATTGCTCCAGTTCCTTTAACGCATTATCAAATTCCTGTGCCATTTTCTCTCCTCCTCTGGAAAGAGATTTCACGGGTCAGACTAACGTGCTTGGCTGTATATGGCTACCGTCAGGTCTTCCCATTTAGAGCTGCGACCACATTGGCAAAAAGTTCAGACACAGCATCTGAACTGTACCTTTCAATTTCTCCCTCATCGCACAACCTGGCTAACTCTGGATCGATGGGCAACATTCCCAAAAGAGGGGCTCCGGAAGCCTTAGCCATTTCCTCCCCTTTGCTCTTACCGAAAACTTCCAGCTTTTTGCCTGTCTCGGGCAATACGAGATAGCTCATATTCTCCACCACTCCCAGAACTCGAACATTCATCTTTTGCGCCATCCGCACCGCCTTCTTGACTATCATCTCAGTCAATTCCTGGGGGGTAAAGACATCGATTACACCTGAAATAGGTATTACCTGCAGCACCGTCAATGGAGCATCTCCAGTGCCCGGTGGCAGGTCTATTATCAGACAGTCCAGCTTGCCCCAAAGAACTTCTTCCCAGAATTGCGTGATGGCTTTAGACATGAGGGGACCTCTCCAGATAACCGCTTCGTCTTCACTAGGCAAAAGCAGGTTCATGGACATAATTTCAATTCCAGATCTCGATAATACGGGCAAAATACCTGTCTCGCTACCGCCGGGACGAGCATCTAAACCAAACATCTTAGGGATACTGGGGCCAGTGATATCAGCGTCGAGTACGCCCACATCCTTTCCTTCCCGAGCAAAAGAAGTAGCTAGTAGACTAGCTACCAAAGATTTGCCGACTCCACCTTTGCCACTCATAACGGCTATTATTTTCTCAATCTCATTAAGTTCTTTGGGCTTGACTTCGACCAAGTCAACAGTTACTTCTCCCACCCCAGGAAGCTCACTGATCGCTGCCGCTGCTTGGTCCTTCACTAATTTATGATGCTGGGCAGGGATGGCAGTCAAAGCCAAAGTCACTTTCGCTCTGCCCTCGTTAACTTCCGCGCTTCGAACCAGGTTCATCTGTACCAGACTACGCACTATGCCGGGGACAAGCACTTTGTTCAGTGCTGCTGCTAGTTTTGCATCGATTTGATTCACCAAATCACCTCCTGATCATAATTTGTTTGGATTCACGGGCGGCTTATCTTCCGCGAAAATCTCCCCGTACCTTCTGCTTTCCGTGCTTTTTCCTTTCCTCAGCAAAGAATATATTTCCTCTACCTGCCTTTTTGTCTGTTCAGGGGGGCCATCATTATCAATAACGAAATCGGCAGATTCCATCTTTTCTTCAATGGGAAGTTGGGATTTTATCCTTTTTTGTGCGTCCCTTCCGTTTATTCCCTTTTCTTCTAGGCGTCTTAACTGAGTTTGTTCGCTGGCGGAAACAACGACCACTTTATCCACAAATATAGGCCGTGTTACTTCAAACAGTAGCGGAATGTCCTTAATAATCAGAGCATCGGGGTCATGGCTTTTAATCTCACTTGTAATTCCTTCGTCTTCCTGAAACACTTTGGGATGGACTATCTGGTTCAGCTTTGCCAGCTTCTCTTTGTCGGAAAATACCATGTCGGCGAGTTTCTGTCGATCGATGGTCAGGTCATCATTCAAAATACCTTTACCAAAATAATCCACTATTTCCTTCCAAGCCCTTAAGTGAGGACGAGTTACCTTCCGAGCCAGCTCATCCCAATCGATTGTGTAAGCGCCCAAATCTTTGAAAAAGTTACTTACCGTGCTTTTGCCTGAGCCCACGCTTCCTGTCAGACCAACAATGATCATTTATTCGCTACTTTTGCCTCTTCAATCATATCTCGTAGTTCAAACTACTACGGCTGTAAAGGCCTTCTGTTTTGATTTCCCTTCGGCGTCGGACCTAATGGTCACATATATTATCGCCTGTTGCTAACTCGCCCTTTAGGTAATCCAGAACAGCTTTCTCAGGGTCCTCATCAAGTGCGCCAATAACGACTTCAATGCGATTCTCATTGAAAATAGCCTGGGCTCGGGAACCCATGCCGCTAGCTATGACAACAGAAACCCCTTCTTCAGCCAGCCATGGGGGAAGAAACCCAGGTTGATGTCCCGGTGATGGTATGAGTTGCCTTTCTACAATTGCCTTAGTCGGTTCATCAACATCGAATAAGGCGAAATGGCTGCAATGGCCAAAGTGAGCAGCCACTTTACCGTCTGTTACAGGTACTGCGACTTTCATTTGTTATCCCTCCTGCAAGTGTTGTCCGAAGAGCAAGGAGGCGTCTGGCAACGCTCCGCTCTGCCGCAACAAGTCGTGCCAGGTGTAGAGACATCAGTCTTCAGAGTATACGAGGCAGAGAGAAGTTTGTCCAGCTTGTCGCTGCCACATGCTGGACATTGGACATTTTGGCCCTCAAGGCTGTGGAGAAATATCTCTGAAATCTCCCCACACTGTAGGCATCTGTATTCATAAATTGGCATATCTACCTCCTATTCTTCTAGTTTGGCTGAAACCATTTGCCACAATTCTTTTATCTGCTGCGTTACCTTGCCGTCGGTATATTCTACTACAGGCAACCCCTGAACGATTGCCTCGGTCATTGCATTATCGAAGGAAATTCTGGCAGCCACCTCTATCCCTTCTGTACCACAATAGCTCTCAATTCGATTGGTATTATCTTCGTTGAGGTCATATTTATTTACGCAAACTAAAACAGGAACGCCGAAGTGGCGGCAAACGCCAATGACCCGCTCAAGGTCATGAATCCCTGATAGCGTGGGCTCGGTCACCAGCAATGCCAGATTGGCACCCGATAGCGAGGAGATAACCGGGCAGCCTATGCCTGGAGGACCGTCGGTGATGATATAGTCCAGATTTTCTCTCTCAGCGATTAGCTTGGCGTTCTGTCGTACTAGTGCCACCAACTTTCCTGAGTTTTCTTGGGCAATGCCCAACCTGGCGTCGCATAAATAACCGTATTTTGTTTTCGAGATAAATGAATACCCACTCATACTGTCCTTCATAGTGATGGCATCAACAGGGCAGACCTGGTAACAGAAGCCACACCCTTCACAAGAGACGGCGTCGACTTTAAAATCATTAACAGCCCCAAATCGGCATAATTCCTGACACAAACCACATTCTGTGCACTTATCCTCGTCAATAGAAGCGACTTGCCCGCTCCAGAATTCCTTTTCCTCCTTAACCTTTGGTTTAAGAAGGAGATGAAGATCGGCGGCGTCTACATCACAGTCAGCCAACACCTTACTTCTGGCTAGAGACGCAAAACATGCCACGATAGATGTCTTCCCTGTGCCTCCCTTGCCACTCAGAACTACTATTTCCTTCATTGTATTCCCGCTTTTTCGTTGGCGTCTTCGATAGACTCGGCAAGCTCTTACCATCTACGGTAATTTATTGCCAGCCGCTATTTTGCTAACCGGCTGGTGGCAACCATCCCTTTAATGTCCTCAAAAAGCCTAAGAAATTCCTCACGCCACCGAGGCATCCCGTCTACCAAGGAAATCCCTTGGGAATAGAGCGAGGCAATCCTTCTGTCTAGAGGTATTTTTAGCAAAACAGGTATACCTTGCTCTTGGCAATATCTGTCAACTTTATCATCACCTACCCCATCCCGGTTAATTACCACACCACAGGGAATATCTAACTCCTTTGCCACTTCCACAGCTAACGTAAGGTCGTTCAAGCCGAAAGGAGTAGGCTCGGTCACGAGGAGACAAAAATCGCTCCCTTTTACTGCCTCTATTACAGGGCACGAAGTCCCCGGAGGAACATCGATGATTACCATACTTGCACGGTCGATCTGTTTCTTCACCTCCCTGATCACGGGTGGAGCCATTGCTTCACCGATGTTAAGTTTCCCTTGAATCAATTCCAAATTCCCTGAATCGCCTCTTTCGACCACCCCTACCTCTCTTCCTTCCTCAGTAATCGCAGACTCAGGACAGAGGTAAGAACATAACCCACAACCATGACATAGTTCGGGGAAAACGAGCACTTTTTCCTTAATCACCGCAATAGCGTTATAGGCACAGACTTCAGCGCATTTGCCACAATAAGTACATTTCGCTTCGTCCACCTTGGGGATGGGAATATGCACGGCTTGGCTTTGGTTCACAGTTAGATGCAGAAGAACATTAGCATTCGGCTCCTCTACGTCACAGTCCAACAGTTGAACCTTATACTTATCAATCAGGGAAATGGCCAAGCTGGTAGCCACCAGCGTCTTTCCTGTGCCACCTTTACCACTGGCAACAGATACTATCATCCTATTCCCTAATCATCTTGGCACCGCACTTGGGACAACTCACATCATAGCAAGGAATGCCTGCCTGGTGAGCCATCTTTGTCCCACAAGCAGGACACACGCAATTCCCACTGGGACCTGCCCCGGGGCGACTCCCACCCATTCTGCCTCTACCTCCACCACGTCCTAATCCCCTGCCAGTTCCCGGACCTTGCCCATAAGGGCCTGTGCCATCTCCTCTAGGCATAATTCACCTCCGCTAAAAAATTGGCTTTGCCTTACCCCATCGGCGGCAGCCCACAGATTCCAGAACTGCAAGTTGGGCAACTCGCCTCTGAGGGTTGGCTTCCACTTGAGCCGGGGCTAAAGAAGGAGGAAAAGACTCTTTTCGGGTTCTGAGTATGGCACTTAGGACAACTCACGCTAGAACCGTTTTCACCAATAGCTTGGCGAACTTCAAATTTTTGCCCACAGTGCGCACACTGATATTCATAGATTGGCATAGCTTATCTCCCTTTCTCCAGCTCTTCAAGACGGCGCTGGATTTCATTCAGATGTTGGCCCAGCATCTGGGCTTCGGATTTGAGCATTTCTATTTCTTGCTCTCGACTCATTGCTGGAGGCGCTGCTTGAGGCATCATTCCCGGCGGCCCCACTCCCATGCCCATGCCTCTGCCCATGCCTCTACCCATCCCTCGCCCCATACCCATACCGGGCCCCGTACCCATTCCCATCCCATAATGGTTGCCTACACTGGGTTGAGAGCTTAATTGAAACTTTCCCGATTTGAAGGCTTCAATAGCGTCCTTTATCCTGCCCGAAACACCGGTAATTACTTGAACCCCCGCTGCTGACAGGGTCTGGTAGGCATTAGGCCCACAATTACCCGTGAGAACAACCTCCACTCCTTTGCTGGCAATCATCTGGGCAGTGCTGATGCCAGCCCCACCAGCAGCCATAGCATTAGAATTATCCAAGACCTCAAACTCCATGCTCTGGGGGTCAACAATGATGAAGTGTTGACACCTCCCAAACCGAGGATCTACCTCAGCATCCAAACCGGGAGCTGTTGCCGATATCGCAATTTTCATGATGCACCTCTTTCTAGTTTACTCTGTCTCCAGGTCTTTTATTCTAGCATCTATTTGATCCAACTCTTCTTTTATTCCCTCCGCCTGGTTCCTCAGGAAATCCAGTTCCTGCTCCCGGTTCATCTGTGGAGCATAGGGATCTGCTCCCATAGGTGCCCCGGTATAACCATATGGCATAGATCCTGGATACGCCATCTCTCCATAATAACGCATAGCCCAAGGGCTAGCGTAAGAGGGATAAGCTGACGCGATAGGCATTCCCGCAGCGCCGCTGAGGAAATAACCACATCTCGGCAATCCCCCCCTTCCCAGGCCAACATAAGGCCAGGGAGGAGAGCTTCCTCTGAAACCGAATCCCCATCCCTCTCCCCCTCTTCCAAATCCTCTACCATATCCGTTCGGCATTTTTCACCTCCTTTTTATTTCCAAAGTTCTTCAAGCCTCTTTATCACTCCGTCCAATTCGCTTGTCAGATATCTCTCCTGCTCTTCAAGGATAGCTATCTCTCCTTCCTTGGGCATAGCTCCCTAATGGTTACCATAACCATGGCCTCCATAGGGATACCCCTAAGGCATTCTACATCCATGCCATCCCCACGCATGCCAGCATCCAAAACCAAGGCCACATCTTATCACCTCCTAAAGGAATTCCAGAATCTATCACCAAGGGTATCCATAAGCTCCCCACCTTCGCCAACCACGACCAAAGCCACGACCAAAGCCACGACGATAGCCATAGCCCAACCTGGGCCATATTGGTGTTGAATAACCGTAGCCAGAAGGGCGTGGGTAACCAGGTGTTGGGTCAGTGAAGCCTGGGCTGCCAAAACCAGCACAAAAGCCAGCTCTCCTTCCTGTCATTGGACCTAGGCCCATGGGTCCTGTTCCATCTCCAAATGGCATCTTTATCACCTCCTTTCTATTTGTTTCTTCACCATCGCCTGCCACCGCGAAATCTCCTGCCGCAGCCTCTGCCTGAACCAAACGAAGGCAAAGGCATAGGCTGGATATTCGCACTTAAGCATTTCGGGCAGGACAAGGGAAGTTTCTGTGCCATTGTCTCAAAAGGCACGTTCCACTCATGTCCATCATCGCCGCATCTGAACAGGCGCTGGGCAAGCTCAAAGTTGCCTCCTTCGATTTGAATTGCCTTGCCATTTGTCAAAGCATCGGCCAGCTTTTTCCGAGCAGATTCCAATATCCGGTGGAAAGTAGGCCTGGAGATCCGCATTTGCTGGGCGCACTCTTCCTGTTCCAGCCCCTCCAAGTCCTTAAGGCGGATAGATTCAAGTTCCTCAAGTGAAAGGCGAACACCCTGTAAAGCATTCACCGAAATTCCTACCGGCTTAAAAAAGCTTACATTCGGCAATTGAGCCACACATCTCAACTTTTCTGGCCTAGCCACTGTAAAATCACCCTATTTTCCCTACAAATTCTGAACATATGTTCATAATAATGATAATAAACCCTGTCAAATTTGTCAAATTTTGACCATATCTGCCGCTTGGTGATACAAATTACTCCATGGATGGCATCGAGCTTTTTCCCAGTCTCTCCCACTGCATAGAAACTACAGCCAGGGACGAATTCTGGAATTCAGCAAATCAATATATGGAAGGTGGGCAGAAGGACAAAGAACTTGAAGAGAAGATTGAACTCCTCAAATCCTTCCTGGAATCAGCGGACTTCAAAAAGCTCCGTAGCGATAGCGAGATACATCTAATACAAGGAAAGAAGGTTAGATTTATAATTCGCTGGAAAGAGGGCAAACCAAGCTATGAAATGGTGGTAACTGAACGGTGAAATCGCCGAGGACCGAGGCAGCCATCTGCCCCTCAGCTTCTACATGAAGGAATCGATTGCTTCATGCCTCTTCTAATCTTCGGACGGTCCATTTTTTCCGGATCAAAGCCACAGAGTGAGCTACCATTCCCTCTCCCCTACCGATGAAGCCTAAATCATTAGCGGTGGTAGCTTTGACCGTCACTCGTGTTGAATCTACACCCAAGGTCTGGCTGATGTGTTTTCGCATCTCGGGGATGAACGGTGAAAGCTTGGGATTTTGCGCTATGATCGTAACATCAATGTTAGCTACTCTGAGTCCTTTGGCCTTAAGCAATTCATTGGTCTTGCTCAACAAAACCAGGCTTGAAATATCTTTATATCCCTGTTCACCAGAAGGGAACAAGGTGCCAATATCGCCCAGATCAGCAGCACCGCATAAAGCATCTATTATGGCATGGACTGCTACGTCAGCGTCGCTCCAGCCTGACAGGCCTTTGTCATAAGGGATATCGACGCCTCCCAAAACCAACCTCCGCCCGGAAACCAAAGGATGGCTGTCCCAGCCAATACCAACCCTTAATTCTTCTGTTTCCATTCCCTTGCGATGATACGTGCCAACGCCAAATCCTCAAGCGTGGTTACCTTTATGTTTTCGTAATCGCCCATATAGAGCTTTACCTTATATCCCAAGCGCTTCACAGCCGCGGAATCATCAGTAACCTCCGTGGTGAGGTTTTCATAGGCTCTGGTTATGATATCAAAGTCGAATATCTGCGGGGTTTGTGCTGCCCATACCCGCTCACGCTTAAGTGTTTCCTCAATCAAATTCCGGCTACTAGCAAGCTTGATAGTGTCTTTGACTGGCACCGCCGCTACAGCAGCCCCAAACTCGTCGGCCACCTTCAAACCATCCTCAATTAGATTCACGGTCAAAAAAGGTCGAGCCCCATCATGAATCATAACCCGGTCACAATCCTTTATTTGTCTCAGCCCTTCCTTCACCGAATCCTGTCGTCGTGCGCCACCCGAGCACAAAGCAACTTTGAACCAGGCCCTCTCCCCCTTCAACTTCCGCCCGCGAGCCAAATCCTTATCGTTCAATACCAGGACGATCTGCTGAACTAAGTGGTATCTGTGACAGGTATCCACGGACCAGGCCAGCACAGGTTTTCCTCTGAGAGAGGCGAAGAGTTTGTTTATGCCAACCATCCGCTGGCTAGTCCCAGCGGCAACTATAACCACACCTAACCCACTAGTTCTATTCTCGTTCCGTGTTCTCACCCTCGCCAGTTTCTTTCTTCCCTTCCCTTGTAAGTCCCAGCCTCAGAGCTTCAGCGACCGAGCCAGCTTGAATTAACTGGACATCAGCAAAGTCAAAGGATGGTTTGGATTTGAGTCTCGGCATGAGACAGGATTTGAAACCTAACCTGATGGCCTCAGTGATTCTTCTTTCCACCTGTGATACTCCTCTAAGCTCTCCATTCAATCCCACCTCTCCCAAGGCAACCAAGCCCGAAATTGGCTTGGCGTCACGAAAACTGGAAGCAATGGCCAAGGCAATGCCCAAATCAACCGCTGGTTCATTGACCCTTAAGCCACCGGTAACGTTGACCAGAATGTCCTGGTTGAAGAGCTTTAATCCGGCACGCTTAATAAGCACGGCAGCTATCAACAGTAGCCGGCTAAAATCAACGCCGTTAGCGATACGCCTTGGTGGAGAAAAACTGTTGGAAGTAGTCAGAGCCTGAATCTCCACCAACAAAGGACGATTCCCTTCAAGAGTGGGCACCACCACCGAGCCCATAGTCTCGTCCTTATATGCGGATAGGAAAACTTGAGAGGGATTATCTACTTCTATTAATCCCCTATCGCTCATCTCAAATATTCCCACCTCGTTGGTGGAACCGAAACGATTTTTTGCGCTACGTAACAGTCGGTAACTACTAAATGGTTCTCCCTCGAAGTAAAGGACTACATCAACGATATGTTCCAGCGTTCCCGGACCGGCGATGGCTCCTTCCTTGGTCACATGCCCGGTAATTAACAGGGGCACATTGTTCTGTTTCGCCCACTTCTCCAATCTCCAGGTGCATTCCCGCACCTGAGAGATACTGCCGGGCATCCCGGCTACATCGTCTGAATACATGGTCTGAATTGAATCGATAATCGCCAGCTCAGGGGAGAGTCCTTCCAGGCATTCTAGTACGGCAGGTAGATCGGACTCAGAAAGAAAATATAGCCCCTTGCCCCCTATGCCGAGTCGCTCACTTCTAAGTTTAACCTGACTAACAGATTCCTCACCAGAGATATAGGCGACGGTTCTGCTATTCTCAGCCATCATCGCCGAAATCTGGAGCAGAAGTGTAGACTTGCCTATTCCAGGCTCGCCACCAAAAAGCACCAGTGAACCTGGAACCAGACCTCCTCCCAGAACTCGATTCACTTCAGTGAAGCCAAGTTGAAAGCGAGGAAAGTCACCCTTCTCTACTTGGGAAAGTTCCTGGGGTCTGTTTCCGCTAGAGTAAACCTGGCTGGGGGCGCGGGATAAGGTGACCCTCGTTTCTACGAAGCTATTCCATGCTTGGCAGTCAGGACAGTGTCCTAACCACTTAGGACTTTCCTTGCCACATTGCTGACAAACGAAAACATTCTTGAATTTGGATTTGCCCTGACTGTTAGATTTCAAGTCTGCTGGCCAAGATATTTAATACTCGATAACGGCTAGCTTTTCCCCGGTCTTAACTATCTGCCCTGGTGAAACTGCCACCTCTACAACTGAGGCTTTTGCTGGAGATAATATAGGGTTTTCCATCTTCATAGCTTCGATGGTGCAAATCACGCCACCTTCCTTAACTGTGTTACCCACCGTGACCTCAACACGTACTATTTTTCCAGGTAGTGGCGCTTCAATTATTTCTCTAGGCATATTTATACAGTCTCCTTAACCAATGGTCTCATTACAATTTTATCCTCGACACAATCCACGACCACTGTGTCTCCAGGCAAGAATTCACCACGCAGCAAAGCCTCGGATAGTGGATCCTCAACCAGATTCTGGATAGTGCGACGCAAGTGGCGGGCTCCAAAATCAGGGTTATAACCCTTCTTGCCTATAAAATCCCTAGCTTCATCAGTTACTCCCAAAGTGATATTCTTCTCTCCAAGGGAAGCGATAACCTGTTTAAGCATCAGATCCACAATCTGGCGGATATGCTCTTCGTTTAGAGCATGGAACACGACCGTGGCGTCAATGCGGTTAAGGAACTCGGGCCGGAAAAATGTCTTCATCTTCTCGAGCACTTTCTCCTTCATTTTCTCGTACTCCACTTTCTGTTTTCCCTCGCCATCGATATGGGCAGAAAAACCGATGCTCATCTCACGCTTAATAAGTTCAGCACCGGCATTGCTGGTCATGACTATGATGCTATTACGAAAATCAACCCTTCGCCCTTTGGCATCGGTCAAATGACCATCATCGAAGATCTGGAGCAGGATATTGAATACATTATAATGCGCCTTTTCAATCTCATCGAGGAGAATAGCACAATAGGACTTCCGCCTTACTGCCTCAGTTAATTGACCACCTTCCTCATAACCAATATAACCCGGTGGTGCTCCAACCAAGCGAGCTACATTGTGAGACTCCATAAACTCCGACATGTCAAGCCTGACCAGAGCATCTTCGCTGCCAAACATGAACTCGGACAAGGCCCTTACCAGTTCAGTTTTACCTACTCCGGTGGGGCCCAGGAAGATGAAGACTCCAATCGGGCGTCTGGGGTCTTTTAGCCCGGCTCGCGCTCTCCTTACCGCCTTAGCCACGGTGTTTATGGCCTCATCCTGGCCAATGATACGACGATGTAGAACCTCCTCCATCTGTAAAAGGCGGCTGGTTTCATCGATAGTTAACTTTATCACGGGTATGCCCGTCCACATGCTGGCTACCTCAGCAATGTCCTCTGAGGAAACTACGGGTCGGCCTTGTTCCCGTTTAATCTGCCACTCCTTTTCCATGGTCTCGATTTTCTCCGTTAGCTGAAGCTCACGGGCACGTAACTCGCTAGAATATTCATACTGTTGAGTTGAGATAGCCGATTCTTTTTCCTTGCGTACACTTTCCAAAGCTCGTCTTGCCTCAGACAAGCCAATAGGGGCACTACCCCGTTTAATGCGTACTCGAGAGCCAGCTTCATCTACCAAATCAATAGCCTTATCGGGCAAAAAACGGTCCGCTATATATCTGGTAGCCAGTGTAGCCGCTGTCTGCAAGGCTTCATCGCTTATATCCAATTGGTGGAATTCTTCATATCTGTGTTTAATGCCCCGCAATATTTCCAGAGTCTCTTCCATAGTAGGTTCCGCTACCAGGATAGGTTGAAACCGGCGTTCCAAAGCTGGATCCTTCTCCACATATTTGCGGTAGTCGTCCAAAGTAGTGGCACCGATACACTGAATCTCGCCACGCGACAACGAAGGCTTCAGGAGATTAGAAGCGTCAACTGCACCCTCAGCCGCTCCGGCACCCACAATAGTCTGCATTTCATCAATGAACAAGATGCAATTACCCGCAGCTTTTTCTTCCTCGATGACTTTCTTCAGCCTCTCCTCGAATTCACCGCGATATTTTGTTCCTGCCACTAGAGCACCTATATCAAGGGCTATTATCCGCTTACCCTGCAACACCTCAGGAACTTCCCCAGCTACTATGCGCTGTGCCAATCCTTCGACAATAGCCGTTTTACCTACACCTGCCTCTCCTATAAGCGCGGGATTATTCTTAGTACGGCGACTTAGTATTTGAATTATCCGCTCGATCTCCTTGTGACGTCCAATAATAGGGTCAAGCTTATCTGCCCGAGCTAGAGCAGTTAAGTCAGTCCCAAGTTGGTCCAAAGTCGGTGTGCGTGTGGCAGCCCGACCTGTCGTACGAGTTCGCGCGCTTTCCTGTCTGACAACTCGATTTACCTCATCACGCGTTCGCTCCAGAGTAATCCCAAAGCTCTCCAAAACACTAAAAGCTACCCCTTCACTTTCGCGCAACAATCCCAGCAAAAGATGCTCGACGCCTATATAGCTGGAATTAAGACGACGCGCCTCGTCGACAGCGAATTCGATGGCTCGTTTTGCCCGAGGAGCAAGGTCAACCTCTCCCTTGGCAGCCCGACGCTCTCCTTTGCCAATTACAAACTCTACAGCTGCCTGTATCTTACTCATCGAAATACCAAAGTTACTTAGAACCTTGGCCGCAATCCCCAACTCCTCTCCCGCTATTCCCAATAATATGTGCTCAGTATCAATGTAACTATGACCCAAGCGTTGTGCCTCTCCCTGAGCCCGAGTCAGCACTCTGCGAGCTCCTTCAGAGAACCTTTCAAATCCTGTACTCATTTCAGCCCTACTTGTAATTTTGTTCTAAAGTATAGAACATACCGCCGTTTCAGTCAACAGACCGAGCTTACTTGAACTGATGAGTAGAATGATAATATACTATAGCAGTAGAAAACTATTGTTGAAGGTCAATGGAAATGCGGGTCACCGGTGGCAAAGTCAAAGGCACTCATCTGAAGACTCTACCTAGGCGCTCTATTAGACCCACGACCAGCGTGGTGAGACAAGCTATATTCTCCTTTCTGGATAACAGTACCGCCAATTGGGGCCGCGTTCTTGATTTATACGCTGGCACTGGTGCTCTAGGTATCGAAGCTTTAAGCCGTAGGGCAGAATGGGTCGATTTTGTTGACTACAGAAGAAATTGCTGTGACATTATCAGAAGCAATTTGGAGAAAATTGGGGGGCTACATCGGGCGCACGTTTACTGTTGTAGTGTGAGCAAAGCACTTGGCTTCCTTGAGAATAGTTATGACATCATCTTCGTAGACCCGCCTTACTCTGACCCTTCTATTGACAATTTATTCGTCAATCTAGCTGGATCAAAATTGGTTGGAGAAGATTCTATAGTTGTGCTTTGCCACGCAAATCGGTTCTCCCTAAGTTCAGATTACGATGGCCTTCATCTGGTCAGGCAGCGTCGCTACGGTGACACTTTTATTTTCATATACCAAAAGGAGGTATAGGTATGGTCGCAGCAGTCTATCCGGGCACGTTTGACCCGCTCACCTACGGGCACATGGATATCATCGAAAGAGCAGCAGCGTTGTTCGGCAAGTTAGTTGTTGGCATCTATGAGAATCCCTCTAAGCAGCCGCTTTTTCCTCTGGACCAAAGGGTTGAGCTAGTGAGGGAAGCAGTAACTGGCTTGCCTAACGTGCATGTCAAAGCTTTCAAAGGACTGACCGTGGATTTCATACACCGGATAGGAGGAAGGGTTATGATCCGAGGGCTGAGAGCGAATTCCGACTTTGAGCGGGAATTTGAAATGGCGCTGATGAACAGGAAGCTGGCGCCGGACATCGAGTTACTATGCTTGATGACCAGCTCTCAATATCAATTCCTTAGCTCTTCTTTGATCAAGGAAGTGGCCAAGTTAGGAGGTTGCCTCGAGGGTATGGTTCCTGACCACGTCGCTTTGGCGCTGACAGAGAAATTCTCCGTGCCTATTGAGGTTGCCACTGGTAAGCACAAGATGTAAAATTAGTGGCCAAAAAATTAAGGAGGTAATTAAGAAGATGGCATACAAAATCACTGAGGAGTGCATTAGCTGTGGTGCCTGCGAACCAGAATGCAAGAATGAGGCCATAACTGAGGGGGAAGAAATCTACGTTATTGACCCTGCTAAATGCACCGAATGTATTGGCTGGTTTGAATCATCTAAATGTGTTGAGGTTTGCCCTGTGGATGCTTGCGTTGCTGACCCTGCTCACAAGGAAACACGAGAGCAGCTGTTGGACAAGTGGCACAAGCTACACCCGGGTAAGACTCCGGCCGCCACTTAAGATAAAGCTTACCAAACATTTCGCTAGAAGGTGCTCATTTTGCAACTTTTTCGCTCCGCGCGTGTCGAAGAGTGGGCTAATTTGGTTTTGAGTACCGCTCGTGGTTCAACGAGGCTTTGGCGGGAGATCAGCCGAACGCTCACCACGGCCGGTTGATAAACATCTTTCAGTGAGAGACTATTTGCTGTGCGTACTTAGGGAAATTTTTCAATTGACTCAAGAATGACATCTCAGTGTAGGACCTTACAGCAACGTAACAATTACCACATCGGTTAGTTTGGGAGAATTTTTCTATCATCTCCTTCTGAGTAGTATACTTGCTGCGGTGATGTGAACAGGGAACCAGACTCCCGTCAGGCATTACGACGAGAAATCTTATGCCTGCCTTACAATTTGGCATGTATCCTTGCTCAAAGAATCTCAAAGTATCTCGGAGTGTTAGTTCTGGGTTAGCTAGGTGAGTGCTCTGTTTTTCTAATACCATTAGTTCGTTAACGGACTGGCGTAAAATTCCCAAATCCTCTCGATTGTTGAGGCAATAATCCTCATTCCCTGTTCGCATTGCGGTATATGCGCTATAGGATATGTCTACACCCCACTCAGCGGCCTTTTTTGCCAAAGGCAATATTTCCCTCAGGTTGGCCTTAGTTATAGCTGTATTCAAGATAATATCCCGAAACCCGAGCTTTGCTAACCGGGGAAGACTTTGCTCTAAACGCCTATAGAGACCCGGCCGTCGTCGAAATTCGTCATGCCGCTCATCAGGGAAATCAAGTGAGACGGAGAATTGATTCACCCCTGCTTCTCGTAATTGCAGATAATTGCCCTCATTCAATAGAACTCCGTTGGTAACAAGTATTGCGTATTGTACACCAGCTTGCCTGATAGCCCTGACTATGTCTGCTATATTCTTACGCAGAAGTGGCTCACCACCAGAAATTTGCGCCGCAAGCGGCTTCAGGCGTTGAGTTAAGTCCCCATACTTCTCTGGTTCAATTTGCTTTTCGTCCTTTATTACCCCTCCAAGGTCACAGTGACGGCAATTACAGTTACAGGAAAGTGTTACTTCATAAGAAACCATCAGAGGGCGGTTAGTTATATAATTGCGTATCGCCTTGGCGGCAAGCTCAATTCCTTGAAATGGAGAAATTTTTGCCACGGTTATCCTACTATTTGACACCGATCAGTGTGCAGCTATCCAATCCTGATGAATATGCACACCTTAGTCTATCCGTGATTTTACCTGAAGTCCAGACAGGATGGAATAGACCCTCTGCTCGTTCGTACACTTTCATGTGTTTTAGCAGCGACACAACCAGCATGGATGAACCGATGTATTCCTTGTAACCCACGGAAAATACGTTCTTGAATCCGGCTCGGCTCAACATAGTAGACTCAGAGAGAATCTTGGACTCATTTTGGCTACAATTGGAAAAGTTGCGGTATTCGCAAGGCGACCCCATTTTAAGCAATTTTCAAAGGCGCTTAGCTTTTCATAAGCCGCCGCCACAACCTCGAAAAAGAGAGAACACAATCTCCCATCTTCTAACTGAAAGATTTATTGTCCCCGCGAAGTAATCATGTTCCTCAAGTCAAGAGGATGCTTGCCCGTCCTCTCAACAGTGTGTGTAGAGCCAAGTATAGTCTGTATCGCCAATTCTTGGGCCACATCCCGAGGCAAGCCAATACGAACACCAACATCGACGAGCGTCTCAACAAAAAGAAGAAGATAAGCCGGATCATAGCCGCTTGGAGCAGTGGCCATACATAAGTCTTTCTCACCGGTAACATGGATTTCTTCAGCCGAAGCACCTACTACAATCTGAGCCAGTGTTTTTGCCTCTTCGTGCTTCTATCACCAGGATTACATCGGCGCTACTAAAGTATTCACCCGTTCTTCACGTAATTACAGGTAATTGCTCTCACTCAACACCACTCCGTTGGCAATAAGTATCACCTACTCTGTCCCAGATTGCTTGTTATGCTGTCGCCGATAGTCCATCATCTATCAAAGTATTTCCAGGCAATAGCGCTTGGAGCTATGGCGGGGAAAAAATAGCTAAATGCTGTACCAACCACGTAGATAATGTATTGAAGGGGCCTGAAGAAGATGGGGGGAGAACGCCACCACCTGTCTCCTACAGTTAAGCCTCTTATGCCTTTACCTCTAACTACGAAACCACTTGCCTTCAGTTCCTCCATACTCCAGACACATTTATGTTCCTCATAGGGATTTCCGTAGTAATCATGATGCGGGCATTCGCGTATAGGAGTGGTCAACAAAATCGCTTCCCTCGCCACCCTTTCAAGCTCGCTCAGAGCCTTTTGCCCATCCTCTTTATCAAGGTGTTCTAGCACTTCAATAAGAACCACCAAATCAAACTGCTTATCCTTGATAGGAAGCGCCCTCACGTCTCCGCAGATGACACCTTGGTAAACGCCTCTGCCATTGGACGCTCTAACGTTAGGCTCAAAAATATCTAACCCTACCGTATAGAAATTCTGAGTCTTGATAAGTTGTGAGAGAGCGCTATATCGGCCGAAACCTATATCCAGTATTTTGGCACCTGCCCTATTTCTGAACGCCTTCCAGATGGCCACGTTTCGCCCAAATGTGTTAAGGCAGAACAAAACCAGCCAATTTATCAAACCGTGTAAATGCGTGTCTCTCATGGTAACTCTTGAACCGTGTCAGACCAAATATCGTGCAACTACAGATAACTACTCTCGTTCAGCAACACTCCGTTGGTAACAACTATCACCTACTCTGTCCCAGATTGCTTGTTCTACTTTCGCTGACAGTCCATCATGTATCCAAGTATTTCCAGGCAATAGCGTCTGCAGCTATAACAGGGAAAAAATAACTAAATGCGGTACCAACCATGTAGATAATGTATTGAAGGGGCCGGAAGAAGATGGGGGGAGAACTCCACCATCTGTCTCCTACAGTTAAGCCTCTTATACCTTTACCTCTAATGGCAAAACCACTTGCCTTTAGCTCCTCTACACTCCAGACATATCTATGTTCCTCGTAGGGATTCCCGTAGTAATCATGATGCGGGCATTTGCGTATAGGAGTGGTTAACAAAATCGCTTCCCTCGACACCCTTTCAAGCTCGCTCAGAGCTTTTTGCCCATCCTCTTTATCAAGGTGTTCTAGCACTTCAAGAATAATTACCAAGTCAAACTGTTTATCCTTGATAGGAAGCGCCCTCACGTCTCCGCAGATGCCACCTTGGTAAATGCCTCTGCCATTGGATGCTCTAACATGAGGCTCAAAAATATCTAACCCTATCGTATAAAAACTCTGAGTTTTGATAAGCTGTGAGACGGCACTATATCGGCCACAACCTATATCGAGTATTTTGGCGCCTGCCCTATTCCTAAACGCCTTCCAGATATTCACGTTTCGCCCAAATGTGCTAAGGCAGAATAGCACCAACCAATTTATCAACCTCCGTAACTGTATGTCTCTCATGGCATACCTTGAACCGCGCCTTCAACAGGCGAATGCACTTTGAAAAACCCTTAAAGGCGTTTAGCTTTTCTGTAGGCTGCAGCTACAGCCTCCAGAATAAGAGAACGAAATCTCCTCTTTTCTAACTGAAGAAGACCCTCGGTAGTGATTCCTGCCGGCGAGGTAACCATGTTCCTCAAATCGGCAGGGTGTTTGCCCGTATTCTCAACGGTGCGCGTGGAGCCAAGCACAGTCTGTATCACTAGCGTCTGGGCCATATCCCGAGGCAAACCAATATGAACACCAGCATCTATGAGCGCCTCGATAAAGAGAAAGACATAAGCCGGACCACTGCCGCTCAAAGCAGTGGCCATACTCAAATATTTCTCATCGGCAACATAGATCTCTTTACCCAGGGCACCCAGCACAATCTGGGCCAACTTCTTGTGCCTTGCTTCAGTTTCAGTAGTTGCTGTCCAGACAGTCATTCCCTCGCCAATTTGCGCCGGCATATTAGGCATAGCCCGAATCACAGAGGAATGGTTCAAACCCCGGCGTAGACTGGACAAAGTAGCGCCAGCCACTATCGACAGCACTAATTGTTCGGGACCTAAACCCTTGATTTCATCCACTACCTCAGGTAAATTCTGCGGCTTCACAGCCAGAATAATCAAGTCAGCATTTCTCACGGCCTCTCTATTATCGGCTACAGCCCTGACTCCGTATTCTTTGCTCAATAATTCACGCCGCACCGGACTAGCATCGCTAACCACCATGTCCTGTGATCCAGCTACCTTCTTAGTCAGAAGGCATTTAGCCATCGCTTCGCCCATGGCCCCCCCACCGATAAGTGCTATCCTCAGTTTCTTTCTTCCCTTGTCTCTTCGTCCTTGTATCATGATGCTACTACAATATTCACCACTTTCTTCGGGGCATAAATGACTCTGGTGAGTTTCTTACCACTGATGTAACCCTTCACTCGCTCTCGACCCAGTGCCAATTCCTTGGCCTCCACTTCGTTTATACAAGCAGGTACAAGTACCTTGTCCCGTAGTTTGCCATTTACCTGAATGACTAATGTAATCTCTTCCTCCCTGGCTAGCTCTTCAGCATACTCGGGCCATGATTGGTTGTGCACGCTATAAGGACGCCCCGTTCTGTTCCATAACTCCTCGGTAAGATGAGGAGCAGTGGGCGCAAGGAGACGCAGAAAATAACCAACAGCTTCTCTCCATAGACAATCTGATACTATGCCGCTTTCTTTAATCCTAGATAGGTAATTGCTGAATTCCATAAGGCTAGACAGCATTATGTTGAACCGGAACCTCTGCAGATCAGCGGTCACCTCCTTGATTGTTTTGTGAGTCAGATGAAGTAATTCCTTCTCGGCTTCAGCATCGACAACACGGCTAGTATAATCCGTTGCTACCAAGCTCCAGATCCGGTTCAGCCACCGGCTGATGCCTACAATGCCCCTGTCATTCCATTCTCCTCCCAGCTCCCAGGGACCGATAAACATGACATACCCGCGAACGGCATCAGCTCCTAATTTGGCTACATATTCGTCAGAGCCAATTACATTGCCTCGAGATTTGCTCATTTTGTCACCACGATAGATTATCGTCCCCTGATTGAATAGACGAGCAAACGGCTCATCGAACTCAACCAGGCTCATATCCCTTAATGCCTTGATGAAAAAACGAGCGTAGAAAAGATGCATGACTGCATGCTCGGGCCCACCGCTGTACAAATCCACTGGCAGCCAATATTTCACTTTTGCGGCATTGAAGGGCGCGCTCCTGGTCTTGGGACTGGTGTACCTCAAGAAATACCAGGAAGAACACATAAAAGTATCCATAGTGTCAGTCTCTCTTCGTGCTGTTCCGGAACATTTAGGACAGGTGGTATTGACGAATGACTGGCAGTATTTAAGAGGGGATTCCCCGGTTGGTTTAAATTCTGCATCAGGAGGAAGCAGAACAGGTAAATCCTCTTCGGGCACAGGGACTATGCCACACTTATCACAATGAATGATAGGGATGGGTGCTCCCCAATACCTCTGTCTGGAGATGAGCCAATCGCGAAGGCGGTAAACAACTGTCCGCCTGGCCGAGCCTTTTTTCTCTAACAAAGTGCAGATGGCCTCATAACCTTGTTCGCTAGACAAACCGCTGAACTCCCCGGAATTCACCATTGTACCTGACCCGGCATATGCTTCCGTCAATTCCTTGCCCGTCCCTCCTGGAGGGGCAATAACTGTTCGCACAGGCAGGTTAAACTTCTTCGCAAATTCCAGGTCCCGTTCATCATGAGCGGGTACCGCCATCACTGCTCCCGTGCCGTAAGTCGGCAGTACGTAATCAGCAATCCATATAGGCACTCTCTCTCCATTTATTGGATTGACAACCTGGCTTCCTAGAAAGACTCCCGTTTTCTCCCTGCCCAGCGCCACTCGTTCGTACTCAGTCTGGCGCCGACACCAGGCAATATACTTGTCCACTTCAGCCTTGTGTTCAGGCCTGGTCAATCGAGAGACCAAGGAGTGCTCCGGAGCCAGAAGGAAGAAGGTCACCCCAAAAATAGTATCTGGCCGAGTAGTGAATACTCTTATCTCTTTCTGTTCTATTCCCTCGTCTTCCAGATGGAAAGAAATCTCCACCCCCTCGCTCTTGCCCACCCAGTTCTTCTGCATTGTCTTTATCCGCTCCGGCCAGTCCAGACCACTATGATCAAGCAGTCTCTCGGCGTATGCAGTAATTCTGAAAAACCATTGTTCCAGCTCTCTTTTGGTCACTGGGGTGTTGCACCTTTCGCAAACCCCTTCCCCTATTACTTGCTCATTAGCCAGTACTGTCTGACATCTGGGACACCAGTTGACCGGCGCCCTAGCTCGATAGGCAAGACCAGCCTCATAGAATTTCAGGAAAAACCATTGTGTCCATTTGTAATAGCTAGGCAGACAAGTGATTACTTCACGGTTCCAGTCATATATCGCCCCCATGCTCCTTAGCTGGCGACGCATATTCCGTATGTTTTTCATCGTCCACTCATAAGGGTGAATCCCACGGCTGATGGCCGCATTTTCGGCAGGCAACCCAAAGGCATCAAAACCCATGGGATGAAGCACATTGTAGCCCTGCATCCTTTTGAATCTGGCATAAACATCTGAGGGCGCCAGGGCGTACCAATGGCCAATGTGAAGGTCTCCTGAGGTATACGGGAACATAGTCAAGGCGTAAAATTTTGGGCGGCTGTTATCCTCCCGCACCTCGTAAATATGCTCAGCTGCCCACCTCTGTTGCCATCTTCTTTCGATTTCCTGAGGGTTATACTTCTGGGTCATATTCGCTAAAGTTTAACCTAAGTCAGGGTGAATTGAAAGTCCTTCTCTGCTATTGGAAGTCAACACCGACCATAGCAGAAGAAGAACAGACAAGAGCATGTGTCCGTAAAGCTGAAGATTAGAAGGAAAGGTTCTCTGAGGAAGGTTAGTAATAAGATCGAGGAAGGATTTAAGACTTGCAAGCCCGATCACATACTTGCGGGCCAGAGCAGATTAATCCAGGCGCCTCTATGAGGTAAATGTTAACATCTTCAACGAGAGGCCCAGAAAACTTCACAGAGGGTTTTGCATGGAAAATATGCAGGCAAGAAAACCTTGCCCATGGTGTCAGAGAGATAACGCACTACCTACTATTTGCTTTTTGAGGCTCCTCTCAAAAGGACGCCAGTCTATCTGGGCAAACAAAGACACTATGAAGATTTAAGCCCCTCGACTGTGGACCTCACGCGAACACAGCGACAGCCACCGCCGATGTCTGGCCCCGCGAAACCCAGTGACCGCTGTAGATATTTAACGCTTCTCTATTCTGAATACTTTTGTGCCGCACACAGGACAGACACCTTGGGTGGCCGGTCTGCGATTCTTGAGCATAACCCGCCGTGGGTTGCTTATCTCCCTCTTTTTCCTACACTTCATGCAATAAGCTGTTGCCATCGTTCCCTCCTTTCATTTCTGCTATTGCTATATTGTTACTATAAGAGCAAAGCTTTGTCAATACCTCTTGGGCTTTGGAAACACAGATCGCAGAATTTTGACGAGCCAGACAGGAGCCGAACTACATTTGATTTCCCGCCAACAAGTCATATTCGGCATTCTAGCTAAGATGAGTTGGTAGCACCTGCAGTGTCATTTTGAGTCGTTTCAGGCATTTCTCTTTTCCCAATACTACCATAGTCTGAAATAGTGGCGGTGCCGCAGTCCGTCCCGTGATAGCTATCCTTAACAGGCCAAAGAATTCGCCTGTGCGGAGGTCTAATTCTGTGGCCAGACAGCGCAAGGCACCCTCTAGTGTAGCAGCATCCCAAGTCGCTAGCTTCCCCAACTTTTGCCAGGCAATCGTGATAGCTCCAGTCGCTGATTTGTCATCCAGTTTTCCTTTCAAAAGGAGGCCTGCATCATATTGCAGCTCATCAAGGAAGAAGAAATCAGCAAGCTGAGGAACCTCAGCCAGAGTCCTGGCTCGTTCCTGAATGAGCACTAGAACCTGGCTGACGTAGCCCTCATCCAATGGGCGTCCTACCGACCCTGGCAAGTCCCTATCTAGAAATGGCATAGCTTGATGGACAAATTCTCCTAGGCCCAGCCTGCGCAGGTAAATCCCGTTCATCCATTCCAGCTTCTGTTTATTGAAGATAGCTCCTGTCTTGCCTACCCTTTCCAGAGAGAAGTGCTTTATCAATTCTTCTCGAGATAGTAACTCCGTTCGGTCATCGAGCGACCATCCTAAGAGCGCCAAGAAATTGACCATGGCATCTGGTAAATATCCTTCTTTCTGATACTCGTTGATATTCGTGGCACCGTGTCTCTTGGATAATTTCGCACGGTCGGGTCCCAGAATCATGGGTAAATGGGCAAATTGAGGAGCCTGCCAGTCAAGAGCTTGGTAAAGCAAAACATGGCGAGGAGTGCTGGAGAGCCACTCTTCGGCTCTGAGAACGTGTGAGATGGCCATCAAATGGTCATCTACTATATTAGCCAGGTGATACGTGGGATAACCGTCGGACTTAAGCAGGACGAAGTCATCTAAGGTATCGTGCCTGAAAGTCACCCGGCCATAAATCAAATCGTGGAAAGTGGTTTCGCCTTCAAGAGGTGTTTTGAAGCGAATCACGGGAGTGATACCTTTTGCGCTTAGCTGAGCCCTTTCCTCTTGTGTCAAGTCCCGACAACGTCGATCATACTTCGGTGGCTGCTTGCGTTTCACCTGTTCTTGCCGCATCGCCTTCAATCGTTCTGGAGAGCAATAGCACAAATATGAATGATCCTTATCAAGCAACTTTTGTGCAGTTTCACGATAAACAGGCAAGCGTTGTGATTGGAAGTAAGGTCCTTCGTCCCAGTCTAATCCCAGCCAGCGCAAGCTATCTAGTATTGTCTCCACTGCTCCCTCGACCCTGCGAGCCACGTCAGTATCTTCGATTCGTAGGACGAACGTGCCGCCGTGATGGCGGGCAAAAAGCCAGTTGAATAGAGCTGTCCTTATGTTGCCTAAGTGTGGGTACCCTGTAGGACTGGGAGCAAAACGGACTCTAACCGGTGCTTCTGACTCAGATTGCATTGAGCTGTATTCTAGTTCGGGGCTGACTCTATTTAGAGAGAGTTTGATATATATTTCTTAACCGATCTAGGTATTTCCTAAGTCTCTGGGCAAGTTGCTCAACCTGATTGAGGGCATTTTTCGTATCCTCCAGCTCCGTAGTTATCTTGAACAGGATTTCGTCCCGCCTCTGGCCCAAATTAGCCTCAAAATCCGTCAATTCCCCCACGTCGGACAAGAAACTGCTTTCCCGCATCTTCTGCTCTTTGGCAAGTTCGTCGTAGGACTTCATGTCATCAGCTCCCTTTCTCCTGTACAGAGGATATCGAATTCTAACATGGCTTGGCACCTCAAACAAGGCCTTGATCCGGCACGACAATCGTAGATCTTGCCTATTCCTCAATTGGTCATGCAGGATTTCCCAATTTCTTATATATTTTAAGATATTGAGAATTGCTGCTTCTATTGTGGCCGGAGAATGTGATGCCCCAGTTCAAGATAGTTTCCGATTTTTGCCTTACAGGTGATCAGCCTCAGGCGGTGCATAAACTGGTCGAGGGGTTGAAGAAAGGCTACCGAGAGCAGACGCTACTCGGAGTCACCGGCAGTGGCAAAACCTTCACCATGGCTAATGTCATCAAGAAGATGCAGAAGCCAACCCTTGTTATCTGTCACAACAAGACCTTGGCCGCTCAGCTAGCAACCGAGTTCAAGGAATTCCTTCCCGAAAATGCTGTGGAGTATTTTGTGAGCTACTATGACTATTATCAGCCGGAGGCTTATGTCCCCAGCACCGACCTATATATTGAGAAGGAAACTGATATAAACGAGGAGATTGACAAACTACGGCATGCTGCTACCATGTCGCTCTTCACTCGCCGAGACGTAGTTATTATCGCTTCGGTCTCGTGTATCTATAGTCTGGGAGCGCCTGAGGAATATCATGCCTTTGCCCTTGCTATTGAAATGGACAAACACTACAAGCGAGACAAACTGGTCCGTCACTTGGTGGACATGCAATACGAAAGAAACGACTATGATTTCACCAGAGGCAAATTCCGTATTCGAGGCGATACCTTGGAAATTCAGCCCGCATATCAGGAAACAGCTCTCAGGATCGAATTCTGGGGAGACAAGATTGAACGCATTGTGGAGATTGATCCTCTCACTGGTGAAGTGCTGGCTCAGCGTGATCAAGTGGATATTTACCCCGCAAAGCACTTTGTTACCTCTCACGAAAAGTTGCTAGCCGCCATCCAGGATATTAAAGTCGAGCTAAAGGAAAGATTACAGGAATTAGAGAGCCAGGGGAAGCTGTTGGAAGCCCAGAGGCTTCAAGCACGTACCAATTACGACATTGAAATGCTTCAGGAAGTGGGGTACTGCACTGGAGTGGAAAATTACTCCCGGCATCTCCAGCGCCGGGCGCCGGGAAGTACCCCTTGGACTCTGCTGGACTACTTTCCCGATGACTTCCTGTTGTGCATAGATGAATCACATATGACACTGCCCCAAATTAGGGGCATGTATCACGGTGACATTTCTCGAAAGCAAACACTGGTTGACTATGGTTTTCGGCTCCCTTCAGCCCTGGATAACCGCCCGTTGCATTTTGAGGAGTTTAACCAGCACATCAACCAGGTTATTTACGTGTCGGCTACACCCAAGCCCTATGAATATGAGCATAGTCGGCAAGTAGTGGAGCAATTAGTGCGTCCCACTGGCTTACTGGAGCCTACCGTGGAGGTTAAGTCGGTTAAGGGGCAAATTGATGACCTTATTTCTCAGATAAAAAGCCGGGTCGCCAATGGGGAGCGCTGTCTGGTAACTACGCTGACCAAGCGAATGGCAGAGGAATTGAGCGACTACCTGAGAGAAATGGAGATTAAGACTCATTACCTGCACTCGGAGGTAGAGACTCTAGAGCGAGTCGAGATTCTCCGCGATTTGCGGCTCGGCGTCTACGATGTGGTAGTGGGTATCAATCTCCTTCGTGAGGGATTGGACTTACCCGAAGTGAGTCTGGTGGCCATACTCGATGCCGACAAGGAAGGCTACCTCAGGTCTGAGGAAGCGCTCATCCAGACCATGGGACGCGCTGCCAGACACATAAATGCCCATGTCATAATGTATGCTGATACCGTTACTGGTTCCATGCAGAAGGCGATAGGAGAAACTCGGCGCCGGCGCCAGGTTCAGGAAACCTACAACAAGGAGCATCGTATCACTCCTCAGGGAATAAGAAAGGCAGTCAAAGATATAACCGAGAGAGTCCAGGCGGTCGCCGAGACGAGGACTCCCTATACGGCTACTTCTATTTCCAGGGAAGAAATACTTCAACTCATCAAGCAACTAGAATCAGACATGAAAGCGGCGGCTAAGAATCTGGAATTTGAGAAAGCCGCCATGATTCGCGACCGGATTATCGAATTAAGAAAAGACGAAGGCCTGGTTTCACTCTGATGAAATGAGGGTCGGGCATCATTCGCCAGAGAGTTGGCCCATTTGAACCTAGTCTAGCTTGTTTCTCCCATTGCAGGAATCATCTCGCCTCATGTCCTATACAACCTGGGACTGTGAATGTAGCGGTCTTCTACCCATGGGAGCCGGTGATGGTGGTAGATCGTCAAAACGGTGTGGCGCTTTGTAGCAAACGTCAGGCAAGCAGGAGCAGCCCAAAACGCTAGGACTAAAGTAACGGGGGTGATGGGTACAAATGGGTGATTGACGCTTTTCAATACACACGCCTATATTAATACTATGCCTTGGCATAGTTGAGTATTCTCACGAGAGGAAGATATGCCTGTTGTTATTAATGACCAGACTTACTATAGGACGGCCGATGTCTGCCGAATGGTCGACATCAGTAGAAATACTCTCTTCAGGTGGCTGAAGGAAGGAATGGTCTCCGATGTCGAGTATCGGGACTGCCGAGGTTGGAGGTTATTCACCCCAGCTCAAGTGGAGGCCATTAGAACCAAGACTAACCATGTGTTCGCGATAAGTCGGAGCGAGTGAGGAGCTAAACGAATGAAATCAGTGATATCCACGGTCAAATGCAGGGACGACGATGAGCTGTTCAAGACTCTGAGCGAGGAACTGCCGGTTGGGGTCTGCATCATGCAGGCTGGAAAGTTTTGCTATGTCAATAGCACCTTCCCAATTGCCATCGGCTACACAGTGGATGAATTGGCGGGCAAAGACACCTTCGAAATCGTTGTTCCTGAAGATAGAGAGATGGTGAAGGAAAACACGGCGAAGATGTTGAGGGGAGAACTGCGTTCGCCATATCAATTCAGGGTGACCTGTAAGGATGGTAGCATTGTTTGGGTCATGGCGACAGCCAAATCCATCCAGTACCATGGGAAGCGGGCAACCTTGGGGAATTACATGGAAATCACCGAGCGCAAGCAGGCAGAAGAGCGGATTCGAGAAAGTGAAACACGCTACCGTCTGCTGGCTGAAAATGCGGAGGACGTCATCTGGACTGTGGATATCGCTTATCCGACACGCCTCACTTATATCAGCCCCTCGGTGACCCGCCTCTTGGGATACGGCGTAGAAGGGAGTATGACCAAGGAAATGGAGGCGGTCTTAACGCCTGCCTCATTTAATATTGCCATGAAGGCATTTGCGGAAGAAATGGCTGGTGAACAGAAAGGACATGGCGACCGGCACAGGTCTAGAAGATTGGAATTGCAATTGAGACACAAGAACGGCTCGTTAGTTGATGTCGAGGTCAACTTCTCTTTCGTACATGGGACTGATGGGCAAAAGGGTGAGATTTTGGCGGTGGCACGAGATATCACCGAGCGCAAGCTGATGGAGGAGGCAGTAAAAGAGAGTGAAGAGAGGTACAGGGAACTTGCTAACAGCATCACCGATGTCTTTTTCGCAATGGACGAGAATCTGACATACACCTATTGGAATAAGGCATCGGAAATTCTGACAGGAGTTCGAGCGCAGGATGCGCTTGGGAAATCCCTCCTGGAGATTTTCCCGGACGTGCCTTGGGTGAGAAAGACGGAGAAGGTGTACCGTAACGTGCTGGGGACGCAGCAGCCCCAGACTTTTATGAACGAGGCTGATATCGGTGACAGGCACTACACCTTTGAGATTAACGCTTATCCCTCCCGAGATGGCATCTCTGTTTTTGTCAGAGACGTCACTGAGCGCAAGCGGGCAGAGGAGGAGCTCAGAGAATCTGAACAAAGATACAGAAAGATGTTTGAGGAGGCATTAGATGCCATTTTCATCGCCGATGCTGAGACGGGTATGTTGCTTGACTGTAATCGTGCAGCTTGTGAATTGGTTGGCAGGGAGCGGTCAGAACTTATCGGTGAACATCAGCGGATTCTACATCCTCCGGGAGAAACCGAAGGGGAATTTAGCAATACTTTCAGTGAGCACCTCCGCGCAAAACAAGGGAAAGTTATTGAAACGCAAGTTGTCACCGGAAAGGGGGAAATCAAGGAGGTGGCAATTAAGGCCAATGTCCTCGAGTTTCGGCGGAAAAAGGTGATTCAAGGAATATTTCGTGACATCACCGAGCGCAAGCACGCAGAGGAAGCGCTGAGACAGTCCGAGAAGAAATACCGTACTATACTGGAGGAGATGGAAGAGGGCTATTATGAAGTGGATTTAGCGGGCAACTTCACCTTCGTCAATGACGCAATGTGCCGCATCCTTGGGTATTCGCGAGACGAGTTGATTGGAATGAACTACAAGACTTACACTCACAAAGAGAACGTCACGGCTGCTTTCGAGGCGTATAATCGTGTGTACCGGACTTGCAAGCCGCTGCAGTGGTTTCCCATGGTAGAGGTCAGGAAGGATGGCACCCGCGTGCTCGTCGAGGACTCGGTTCTGCCAATCACAGACGATAAAGGGGGAGTGATCGGATTTCGCGGTATTAGCCGCGATGTTACCGAGCGCAAGCAGGCGGAAGAAGCGCTTCAAAAGTCCGAAGAACGTTACCGCGTACTTGCAGAGAACGCTGGCGAGGCCATCTTTGTCGTCCAGGATGACGTGGTCAAGTTCATTAATCCCAGGGGAGTCGAGCTTTCTGGCTATTCAGGGGAAGAATTGGCCTCCAGACCGTTTGCTAGGTTTATTTATCCCGATGACATTCCTATGGTGACTGGCCACTACCTCAAGAGGCTCCGAGGGGAGCCAGGCCCCCAGACATATGATTTCAGGATCATTAGGAAAGATGGTGCTATCAGGTGGGGTGAACTCAATGCTGTGTCAATTTCGTGGGAGGACAGACCGGCAGTGCTGTGCTTCATGAATGACGTCACCGAGCACAAGGAGGCGGAGGAAGCGCTGAGGCAGTCTGAAGAGAAATACAGGACCATACTGGAAGAGATGGAAGATGCCTATTTCGAGACCGACCTTGCCGGAAACATCGTCTTTGCTAACAATTCAACGTGCCGCGACCTGGGATACTCAATGGAAGAGATGATTGGGAAAAGAATCAACTATAAAGACTATATGGTCAAAGAAGATATCGAATCTGTATTCAGAGTCTTTAATGAAGTATACCGGACTGGCGTGCCAAACAAGGGTTTCTCCTGGGAAACCGTCCATAAGGATGGGAGCCACGGGTTTGCCGAAACGTCGGTCTCTCCTCTGCGGAATGATAAAGGCGAGATTATTGGGTTCCGTGGGGTGGGGCGTGACGTAACCGGGCGCAAGCAGGCAGAGGAAAAACTGCGGCAAAGCAGGGAGAATTATCGAGCTCTGTTCGATAGCTCGGTAATTGGCACGATTGTTGTGGACGCTGAGACTATGAGAGTGGTGATGGCCAATCAAGCCGCCGTCGAGATGTTTCGATTTAGTTCTCCACAGGAAATTCGGGGCGCGGATCCGTTAGCATTCATTCACCCCGGGGATAGAGAGGAGATTTTGGAGCTTGCTGCGAAGAGCTTGTTCGAACAGGATTCACATCAGACTCACAATCTTCGAGCAGTCACCAAAGATGGGCGAGAAATTTGGATAAGTGCAACGGGTGCCAGGATTAAGCATGAGGGCAGACTAGCGGGCTTAATTTCCTTTA
>Ga0315555_1000090_pt1 | contig 53727 bp, 51 predicted proteins | sample SalMarSW160380MG_FD_202113 | JGI IMG/M metagenome (GOLD analysis project Ga0315555, IMG submission 202113) | Salt marsh sediment microbial communities from the Plum Island Ecosystem LTER, Massachusetts, United States - Salt Marsh Sediment SW1603-80 ... | reverse complement strand
TTCCTCCGTGTACATTAAAAACCATAAGCTCCACTGTTTCAGCAGCGACAAACAGGCAACCTTCCGTGACTGTTTCTTTACGCGCTGCAGAGCCGGCATCAGGATCGACATCAATAATGCAATAATAGCAATAACCACCAAAAGTTCTATTAGCGTAAAGCCGTTTCGTTTACGCATGATGTCTGCTCTTCTCTTTCAAAGAGAGATAATGAGTTTCGCTGGTATGCTTTTCTGCCATATTATAACACACTCAGGTGCGGTGATGCAAGCTATTGGCTGATTTGTAAGTCAGGGGCTGTATGAGCCGAGTTCGTCGTTTAAATAGCCTCTTGGGCGCTTTAAATCGAACGATGAGGAATGGTATGTGAGATTCCACAAATAGACTTAACGGCCTTTTCTTAAACATATTTACGTCAAAATCACAGGATTTTACTTGACGGGAAGGCGGCTGATTTGGTATAAACAAGATTGATTATACCTGGGCTCGTGTTGGCTTGTGTCTGTGTGCTTTGAACTTCTGATGAATGAAATTATGTGGCTTACCGGGCTCTTGAAGGAAAGGAGGTAGTGTCAAGTCGTAAAAAACTTATCCTGGGCAAATATGGATAAAATGCAGCAGGTGCGAGAATTGTTATCGGTCGTTTTGTATTTCTATTTTTTTGTAGGAGGATTGCCATGTGTAAAAAACTAATTTCTTTCTATACATTGTTGTTAATAACAATGCCGGTCTATGCTGTAAAAAACTATAACTACAAAATCTCCAACTACGGAGATGCACACCAGATCTGGTTTGAAGCCGAGGATTACGATGAACGCAATCCCGACACGGATCAGTATTACCCGGTTGTTGATGCGGCTGATGCGTTCGGTCAAGCAATTACCCGGGCCGGCGGCGCCGGCGGCATGATTCGCTGGACATTCGATATCAGTGCGGCCGGTGGCAAGGGAGGTACCTGGTATTTCTGGGCACGACAAATCAATCCAGAAAATTCGTCGGATTATATGCTCGTGGAGGCAGACCCGGATGACTCAGATATTCCCACTGGCCCATCCTTTCCCGGGGGGGATGGAGCAGGGCCGTTCGACAACACAGATGACCGAGTTTTTGAAATAGATGTCGGACCTCCCTGGGGTTGGGGCCAGAGCTGGGGAATAGAGGGTCATACCAAAGAACTTCAGGATGGTGAGAACACGATGTACATCTTTCACAGGCAAGGGAATGATACCGTGTTCTGGGATGTCTTCGTTTGGACGGACAGCCCTAACTATGTGCCCACCGATGAGGATTATCAAAATGCCACGGTAGCTCCTCTTGGTAGAGCCTTTAGTCCAAGTCCGGCTAATGGTATCATATATGAGGATACGTGGGTGAGCCTTAGCTGGAGGTCTGGAGATTACGCGGTCTCGCACGATGTATATTTCGGCGAGAATTTTGCCGATGTGAACGCCGGCGCCGAAAGCACATTCCAGGGCAACCAGCCCTCGACATATTTTGTTGTTGGCTTTCCCGGATTTCCTTATCCGGATGGCCTTATTCCGGGCACGACATATTACTGGCGAATCGATGAGATCAATGACGCCGAGCCGGACAGTCCGTGGAAGGGCAATGTCTGGAGCTTTACGATTCCCTCCAAGACCGCCTATGACCCCGAGCCGGCTGACGGCGCCAAATTCATAGACCCGAATGCAGACCTTCGCTGGACGGCAGGTTTCGGCTCGAAACTGCACCATGTATATTTCGGTGACAATTTTGACGATGTGAACGGTGCCGTTACAGGATTTCCTCAGGGAACTACAACCTATACTCCCGGCCCCCTTGAATACGACAAGCTTTACTACTGGCGTATCGATGAATTCGATGGTTTCGGCACGCATAAGGGCGATGCCTGGAGCTTTAAGACCACACGTGCCGGCGGTGGCGTAAAAGGCAACTACTACAAAGGTATGGAATTCGGCAATCTAATCCTGACCCGAATGGACCCACAAATCGACTTTAACTGGAGCACGGGCGAACCGGATCCATCAGTCGGTGCTGATCAGTTCTCAGTCAGGTGGGTTGGCCAGGTGGAAGCGGCATTTACTGAGCCCTACACCTTCTATACCATGAGCGACGATGGTGTGCGCCTATGGATAGATGGTCAACAGCTTGTTGATAACTGGACCAGCCACTCGGCCACTGAGAACAAGGGAACAATTGACCTTATGGCCGGACAGGTATATAGCCTTGAGATGGAATATTATGAAGACATCGATGATGCAGTGGCAGAGCTGCGCTGGAAAAGCCCCCGCACACCAAAGCAGTTAATTCCCCAGGGTGCACTGTCCCCACCTGTAAAGGCCAGCGGTGCGTATCCGCCTAACGGCGCGGTAGATGTAAAGCAGACATCTATTCTTGCCTGGAAGCCCGGAGAACATGCAGTCTCGCACCAGGTGTATTTCGGCACTGACCAGGAAGCCGTGCAGAACGCCGATACGAGCTCGCCCGACTATAAGGGTAGTAGAAATCTTGGTTCAGAGAGCTATGACCCCGGAAAGCTTGATTGGGATACCACCTACTACTGGCGGATTGATGAAGTCAATAACGCCAATCCCGACAGTCCATGGATAGGCAGCCCCTGGAGCTTTACGACGGCCAACTTCCTTATAGTGGACAATTTTGAGGACTACGACGCCGGCGACAACCAGATATGGTACGCCTGGAAAGACGGTCTTGGCTACGGCACACCGGGTACTGACCCCTACTATGCCGGTAATGGAAGCGGCTCGGCTGTAGGTGATGAAAACACTGGTTCTTACACTGAGGAAACTATCGTCCATGGAGGCAGCCAGTCGATGCCGTTATTCTATGACAACAATCAACAGGGCAAGTTCAAGTATTCGGAGGCGGAGCTGACGCTGACTTATCCGCGTGACTGGACAGAGAACGGTGTCAAGACGCTGACGATTTGGTTCAGAGGTAATCCTGCAGGTTTATTAGAGGCCCCGGCTGGCACTTACACAATGACTGCCTCCGGCGCAGATATTTGGGGCACGGCTGACGAATTCCGCTACGCATGGAAGCAATTGTCCGGGGCCGGGTCGATTTCGGCGCAGGTGCTCAGCGTCCAGAACACTGACCCGTGGGCCAAAGCCGGCGTGATGATTCGTGAAACGCTGGACCCAGGCTCGGAGTTCGCTGCTGTATACATTTCGCCCGGTAACGGTTGCAGATTCCAGGGAAGATTGACCCCTGGCAGCAGCGCCACAAGTGATACCGGCTTAGAGACCCCTGAGCAAACAGCAATCACAGCTCCCTACTGGGTGAAATTGGAGCGTGACGCAGCCGGCAACTTTAACGGCTACTATTCCAGTGACGGCGTTAGCTGGCAGGTGATGACATGGAATCCGCAGAGGATTTCAATGCCTACGAATGTCTATATAGGTCTGGCACTGACCAGCCATAACCCTGGTGTGACGTGCACAGCCGAATTCTCCAATGTCCAGACCACCGGCACGGTTACCCCGATGATTTGGACTCACGAGGCCATTGGTGCAACTATGGCCACTAACGATGCTGAGCCGATGTATGTCGCTCTCAATGGCAACTCTGTGGTCTTTCATGATAATCCAAATGCAGCGTTGATAGACACCTGGACCCAATGGAATATCGACCTGCAGGTGTTCGCAGACCAGGGCGTAAACCTGGCCAATGTCAATACTATTGCCATTGGTTTCGGCGACAAGAAGAATCCGCAGCCCGGCGGTTCTGGTACAGCGTACTTCGACGACATTCGACTGCATCGGTAAGCTCCGGAACCGGAAGTCGCAAGTAGCAATTAGCTGCCCACGGTGACAGACAACAGGGAAATGGATTTGCACCAATTCGGGGCCTATACCAATTTGGTATAGGCCCCCTTATTTTAAGGTAATACAGCGCGTGTATAAATACTCCTCTCGGTAAAGCTGCCCTTTACTTCGCGGCGTTGGGCTCTGCCGGTGGTGGCCGCCTTGTATCGCCCCGAGGAACTGAACCTTGCTGAAGGTCGCCGGCACAAAATCCCTCCTCACTTGGCCCGCCAATTGATGGCGGTGTTGAAGGGCATATCCACTGCTGTCACGCAGAAGTTACTGTAACATTCTTCGCCAGATTTGACAAACAAGGTCTATACAAATGTTGATCCTGTCTTACGCCATGCGGTAGATCAAATACCGGTTGGCGATTGGCTGTAACTTCTTTGGATGGTCTCGGGATTTGGCTCTGGGCTTTACTTTTAAGCTGAATACCAATACTGATAAGAGCGAAAACCACTTGATGTGGAATTCAGGCCATGTCTGTCTTCAGCTTTTAGTATCCTAACAATATTATAAACAGGGGATAATCTTGTTTAAAACTGGGATTATGCTTGGTTAGTTTCCTTGCTGGGGGGTCGATAACTTTTATTACGTTTAGTCCTGAATACTTAGTAGAGTTGGAATATAGAGTTATATTAGCGATGACGTTTGATCCTGTTTTTGTTAATGAATGCAATAAAATTTCCCTGGGTACTGTTGAGTTAAGTTCAGGCGCACGTGTGTAGCGTGCGTTTTTTTTACTCTATTTAGTTTCTGCGAGAGCAGAAAGAAAGGAGAACTAAAATGGCAGTCGAAAAAGCAATTGGTTCCAGCAGTTTGGTTGAAGTTATTGACCGAATCCTGGACAAAGGCGTTGTGGTTGATGCCTGGGTAAGGATTTCTTTGGTGGGTATTGAGATACTCGCCATAGAGGCCAGAGTAGTTGCCGCCTCAGTCGAGACTTACCTGAAGTATGCCGAGGCTATTGGTTTGACCGCAACAGCAGCCTAAGGAACTGCAACAGGTAAATTCCCAACCTAACAGAGGATTCTTGCCGAGTCATCCTTATGCAATACTGTGGGCGGCAGAAAGCATGACTCGCCAAGAAACACCTCTCCTCAGACAAGGTAAGGAATAAAAACAATGCCATTAGCTGAAGATATGAAAAATGTTGTCGAGGATATAATTTCTTCTTACCAAGCCCGCATTCAAAGTATTGAGGCCATTTTTGATACTACCGGCCAGCTTCTCGAAGGATTTCAGGAAAGCCTCCTTGATACACGACGAGAACGGGAAAAGATAAATGCAGAATTGCGTGAGAATCTGGCCAGAAATGAGTCTCTGCGAAAGAAGGATTTTGACAATATGATGCGAAATATACTTTCAACTCAGGAAGAAAGAGAAAAAAAGGTTAGAAGCTTGCTCAAAGACTACCTTAATGAACAGAAAGAGATGGCACACGCTTTAGGAGCTAATTTAACTGAAGTCAAAGATGCTCTTTCCAAAGGAGAGACCCAAAGGGTTAAAGAATTCCACGCGGCGATTACAGAGACCCTTGCAGAGCGGGAACAAAGAAAAAAAGAGGTTAGCTCCGAACTAAAAGAGTTTCAGAAAAACCACCAAGAAATGGCACAAAGACTCAAGGAGCTTCTAACAAAGGGAAAAAAGCTTAGAATAAAAGATCTCAAATTAATGCTTGCCGAATTCAAAATCCAACGTAAAGAGCGGACAACCCGGCAGAAGGAAAGGAAAAAAAAGGTACAGAGTACGCTCAATGGTTTCGGGAAGGAACGATTGGAAAATGCCAGATACTGGCAGTCTATGCAGAAGAAAATGGCTCAAAGAAGAGCTGATTCACACGCAGCAGTTAGTGTAAGTGCAGAGGAAAGAATATGAGGGGTATTATAAATAACATTATAACTTTCTATGATTTACAGGCAGAAGCACTGGGCATTTTAGTTACTAATACCCAAAAAGCGTTAAAGGAATCGCAGAGAGAAAGAAAAGCTAATGAGCAGGCAGAAAGAATAGGGAATTCTGTGAAGGGTTTAGCTACCAACCTAAACAATATGATTACAAGGATTTATTTTCTGAAAGAACATAAGGATATGACCAAAGAGCAAAAAGCGACATTAATGAATTTTGTTAATTTTGTTAAGACTTCGACTGAGAACATTCAGTCATTACTTGCTCGTTTTCAAAAGGCTGATAGTCGAACCTCTAAAGAAAAGCTTGCAAGAGAAATAAAAGAAATCGAAGCCCATATTAAACAAAGGCTAAAGGAGTATGACAAAGCCCTCAGCGGGATGAGCGGCACCCTGAAATACCGATTGTGTAAATATGTTAGAAATAAAGCTGCGAGCATTAAGAAGTTTCTCAGAGGAAAAAGTTTTGGCCTGAAAGAAACAGAAAAAGCCAAGATTGATAATATCCCACCACATAAGCTCGAGCATGCACCAATAGACTTTATCGATTCACGTGATACTCAGTCAGAAAGCTTTATCGATGTATTGAATATAAATACCGGCGGCAGCAGTCCTAAAAAGTCGGAGCGGCAAATACATTTAAAAGTATAAACAGATGCAAGAGAAAACATACCAGTCTATTCTGGAATTGTTAGATGACAAGCCACATCGGTTTATCGACACTATAGACGACATTCCTTATGTTGCCTTGCCCTCGGAGAAGCCGGAGATTATTTGCTTTGCGGGAAAAATCAAAGAATTAACCGGCTATGACGCCAATGAAATATTGGTTGATAGAAAACATTGGGCAAATCTTATCTATTCTCAGGACCGAGAAAAGGTTTTTGCTGCCTTTAACAAGTGCAGAAACGAGGGGACTCCATTCGAAATAAAGTACCGGATTGTCCATAAGAATGGTTCGCTGCGATATGTTATTGATACCGGTGAGCCTGTTTTTAATTCCAGGGGCGAAATAACCCAAATTGAGGGAGTGATAACCGCTATCGGCCAGGGCAGTAAACCTGTGAACATACCGATATCGGAAATTACGAAAGTAACAAAGTTTGGTAATGTAAATTCAAGTATTTTTGAACAAGTTTGAAAAGTCTTTTGAAAGGAGAATTAAAAATGATAATGACAGTAGCTGAAGACATGAAGAAGCTCGCGGAGAACATCATTACTTCCCATGATGTTCGGGTAAAAACGTTAGGTACTCTGGTGGCTGATACCCATAAAACCCTGAAAGGATTTGAACAGGACCGGAAAAAAACGGCGGCCGAACAGGCTAAATCATTAGCTGACTTTGTGAAAGGGCTAACCAAGAATGTTGAGGATATGCTCGAGGGATTTGATAAGAATCACAAACAGATGAGTAAGAAACAAGCGAAGAATTTAGCTGATTTTGTTACGAATCTGGCTGCGGATGTAGGCTCAATGCTAAGTGATTTTCAGAAGGCTCGTGGCGAGATGTCAGAGGAACTCAAAGACAGGCTTGCTAAAGAAGTAAAAGAAATTGAGACTTATGTTGCAAACAAGCTCAAGGAATTCAACAAGGCTCATACTGATATGAGCAAAGAGCTCAAAAAGGAGCTGAATGACTATGTAATGGGCATTGTTAGAGAAACCAAGAAGCTCTTAAAGGAGTACGGCTCTAACATGGCACAGGCAAAGAAAGCTTGGAATAATATGTCTGCTACGATAACCAAGGCAAGAAAAGCCGGTTTCGTGATGCCTAAAGTTGACGTCGGAGAAAAGGTAACCACTGTTAAGCAGGCAACACACAAGGCCCAAGGTAAAAAGAAGAGCGCCAAAAAAAGCAAAAGAAACAGGCAAAAAGCTCACGCTGGTGTCTAAGCAAGGTTGAAGTTACGAGTGGGATGCCTGTACGGTCATTGGCAAAAAAGTCCAAGGAAGTGTAAATACGAATTCAGGGAGGTATTAAATTATGAGCCAGACAACATCTGCTATGACACAGATAACGTGTCCTTTTTGTAGAGGTACGGGAAAAGACCCCTTTGAACTATTAAGTGAGCTTACCGCCTGCCAGGTTTGTAACGGGACAGGTAAAGTCGAAGAGCCGGCCATCAAAGAGAACTTTAGAAACAGGGAAAAGAAAATAAAGGCGGATTTAGAAGGGGCGCGTAAAATCTGGGAAAAATTAGGTGAAAGATTTCCATGGTGGCAGTCATTACCATAAAGAAAGTAAGAAATTTAATAAGACAGGAGGTCTATCAAAATGATTGATGAGATGACAACTGTATTGGAACCGAGTCCGCTTCCAGACTTTGTAGAAACAAAATATGTAAAGGACATTACCAACAGAGCCCTTTCCTACATTAAGGCTGGTTTTCCAGTTCATCTTAGAGGGCCTTCCGGCACCGGCAAAACGACATTGGCAATGCACCTGGCAAGCAAAATTGAAAGGCCGGTCGTGATGATTCATGGTGATGAAGAGTTCTCAACCTCAGATTTGGTTGGTGGTGAGCACGGCTATAGAATCCGAAAGGTAGTAGACCGCTTTATTTCAAGAGTTCTAAAGACAGAAGAGGATATGGTCAAACGCTGGGTGGACAACCGTCTGACTGTGGCCTGTAAATATGGATTCACTTTGATCTACGATGAGTTCACACGTTCCCGACCGGAAGCGAATAATATTCTCCTTTCTATATTGCAGGAAAAGATGATGGATTTGCCGGTTGGACGTGGAGGCGAGGAGCCATATTTAAAGGTTGACCCTGATTTTACGGCTATCTTTACAAGCAATCCGGAGGAATACGCTGGCGTTCACAGAAGCCAGGACGCTTTAAGGGACAGGATGATAACTATGGATTTGGACCACTTTGACTACGATACTGAACTGGCTATAACCCAGGCCAAAGCCAAACTATCCAAGCAAGATTCTCGGATAATAGTGAATATCGTAAGGGGATTGAGGGAATCGGGCAAATGTGAGTTTGCTCCGACTGTCCGCGGCTGCATTATGATTGCAAAGACGCTAAAGGTTCAAAAACTAACTCCCTCCAAATCAACCAGCAGGTTTATGCAGATGTGCCGGGACATTCTGGCATCAGAGACAAGCCGAGTTGGCTCAAAGACAAATCAAAACAGGGTTAAAGAAATAATAAGAGAGTTGGTTGCCAAAGAACTTGGCATAGGAAAAACCATTAATGTTCCAAGGGAAGCGGATGAAGACAGTAATGTTGTAGATACCGTTGATAATAAGACGACAGAAAACAGAAAGCAAGAAAAAGAGAGCCTGATTGAAATATAGTAGGGAGACCTATCAAATGAAAGGAATATTACAAATCCCGGGCGTTAGAAATGTGAAAAGTGTACATTCGGTAGGTGCACGGTCTATCCCAAAAGTCCAGAGGTCACCCTATCTGGAATTATATATGCTCGAAAGGGAGAAAGACAGATTAGAAAAAGAAATCTACACATTAGACGACAGAAGAGGCACCGCCAAAAGACAATTAGACAGCATCAACAAGCGAGTTGAAAAATTACGAAAAGAGACACACGAAAAAGAGAAGATTAAAGCCTACAGAAGTATACCTACGAAACCACTCAAGACAATGGCTATAAATTATTAACGGATGCGGAAGATAGCTCAATATGGATTGGAAAACTTTTGACTGGAGAAGCCAGAAAGTAGGCCAAAAAGGCGAAGTCCTTAATAAGACGGTTTACAGGTGCGGGTATTGCAAGGGTTCTGGACTTATATCTTCTAAAGGAAACGCCAGATGTCCTGTTTGTTTAGGCTCCGGAACAGTAAGAACTTCGGCACCTGCTGTCATCTGTGCCTATTGTGATGGAGAAGGCAGAGCTTATTTAAATAAAGATCTTATCTGCAGTGTTTGCAGAGGCAAAGGCATTATAAATATAGAAAGTGAGAAAATCGAAAATTGCCCGGTATGTAAAGGAACTGGCAGAGAGCGCAACAGTGGGCTTCCGTGTTTGAACTGCAGAGGAAAGGCAGTTGTATCAAAAATGTGTCTTAACCGAACTTAATACTCGTAAATAATAGATACCAATTAAAGGAACGCAAGATGGCTAAGGATAAAAAGAAAAAAGATGAGGAAAACGAAGGACTGAATATCGATTTTGGCATAGGGAAATTGGGGCTTAGTCTGGGAGGGCTATTAGAAGGTATTGGAAACCTGGTTGACTTAGCTGGTAAGTTGAAAGAGGCAGGCGGTGAAATCAACAAAGAGGGCGAAATTGACTTCAGTCACCTTAAAGAAGGCATGAAAGGAGTGTTTGGAGTTTCCATAAAGACAGCGGTTGGAGGCAAGACCGTAGTTGAGCCATTCGGAAATGTCAAAAAGACCCCCCAAGGTCCTACAGTAGAAGAAGAAAGAGAACCTATTACTGACATCTTTGATGAAGACCAGGAGATTCGTATCTACGCCGAGATGCCGGGTGTTAATCAAGAAGATATAAAGTTGGATTTGAAAGAAGATATCCTGGACATCTCAGCCCAGACCGGAGACAGGAAATATCATAAGGAAATCCTGCTTCCGGCAAAGGTACAGGCCGACACAATGACCTCATCTTACAACAACGGCATCTTAGAGATCAAGGTGAAAAAGTGAATGGGATTAAAAGGGCTCAAAGAACGTTCGTTGAAGCTGATTTTGTTTGGTGGAAAAGGTGGCGTAGGAAAGACAACCTGTGCCTCGATTACAGCCCTTTATCTTGCTAAGGATTTCAAGACTCTGCTCTTTTCGACGGACCCTGCCCATTCGCTCGCTGACAGCTTGGAGCAGAAACTCGCTGATCAGCCCCAAGAGGTGAAGGGAGTTGAAAATTTAAGTGCTCTTGAAGTGAACGCTGGGAAGGCTCTTTCAAAATTCAAAACAGAACACCAAGACGAAATCAAGAAGATTGTGGAAACCGGCACTAATCTGGATGCTGAAGATATTGATTCGGTATTTGCGTTGCCTATCCCAGGCATGGATGAAGTAATGGGTTTTAAGACGATGGTCGATCTCATAGACGAAGCAAGCTTCGACAAATATGTGGTAGATACAGCACCTACCGGTCATGCATTAAGGCTCCTAACTTCCCCCCGACTGTTAGACGACTGGATTAAGATAATGGCAAGGATGAGATGGAAGTACAGATACGTGGTTGAGACGTTTGCCGGCAAATATAACCCTGATGAAGGTGATGATTTTCTGCTGACTATGAAAAAGATGGTAAAGAGGATAGAAAGTCTGCTTCGTGACCCAAACAGAAGCGAGTTTATAGCTGTTACTATCCCGGAGGACATGGCGATTTTGGAAACAGAGAGATTGATAAATAGTCTGGGCAAACACGGCATAAAAGTTAGACAGTTAGTAATAAATAATGTTTTACGCTCAAATGGTTGTAGGTTTTGCAGGGAGAAAAGAAAAGAGCAAGATAAGTATATAAACCGGATAAGAAGAAAATTTAACGGATTAAAAACAACAATTATTCCCTCACAACCGCGAGAAATCAAAGGGATAGAGGCATTGGCGAACTTTAAAGAACAGTTGCTTAATTAGTTCCTGTTGCGAATACAGTATTTGTCATTCCCGCGAAAGCGGGAATCCAGTTTTTTCGCTCTGGACCCCTGCTTTCGCAGGGGTGACATCGTCGATTTTCGTTTTCCGCAACAGAAACTAATTAGCAATGAAGAAGAAAGGCGATTACGTGAAACAATTGAAAGTAAAGGAGGCTTTACCGAAAGATGTGGGCAGGGCTATTGCCAGGATAGACCCTGAAGATATTAAGGGTTTGGAACTTGAAGTGGGACAAATAATAGAGATAGAAGGTAAAAGGAAAACTGCCGCCAAGGTTATGCCCTGTTATGCTGATGATAGAGGGAAAAAGATTATTCAGATTGACGGCATTACAAGAGAGAACGCTAAAGTAGGGCTCGATGAAAAAGCAACGGTTAAAAAGGTAGAAGGAAAGCCTGCCAGAAAAATTACACTTTCTCTTTTAACTGCAACTGGGACAGTTAAAAAGGATAAAGACGCCAAGTACATCGGTTCTCTCATAGAGGGACTGCCTTTAACGAAGGGTGATAAAGTAAGAGCAAGATTATTCGGCACCAGAACTTGTGACTTTATGGTCATAGACACAATCCCCGATGAGGTCGTATTGGTCAGTTCCAATACAGTAATAAGCGTAAAGTCAAAAGAAGGCAAGATAGAGAAAGCTAAGATATCGTATGAGGATATCGGTGGACTTAGTACCCAAATCCGAAGAATCAGAGAGATGATTGAGCTGCCGCTGAAGTATCCGGAAGTTTTTGACAGGCTTGGCATCGAGGCCCCCAAAGGCGTTTTTATGTATGGTCCGCCGGGCACAGGAAAAACATTGACTGCCCGTGCAGTAGCCAATGAGACCGACGCCTATTTTACTAATATAACCGGTCCTGAGATTATGGGCAAATTTTACGGCGAGTCCGAAGCCCGTTTGCGAAGCGTATTCGAAGATGCCCAGAAACACGCACCAGCTATAATCTTTATCGATGAAATAGATGCTATAGCCCCCAAGCGCGAAGATATGGGCAGTGAAAAACAGGTTGAAAGACGTGTCGTAGCTCAACTCCTGGCCCTGTTAGATGGACTGGAATCTCGAGGGCATGTTATAGTTATCGGCGCAACAAATATTCCCAATACTATAGACCCTGCATTAAGAAGGCCAGGACGATTTGATAGAGAGATCTCAATTCCAATACCTGATAAGAACGGCCGCTTGGAAATCTTGGAGATTCATACAAGAGGAATGCCTTTGGCACAAGATGTCAGCCTGCAAAAATTAGCCGAAATCACTCATGGATTTGTAGGGGCGGATTTAGAGGCACTGGCCAGGGAAGCAGCTATGTCGGCGCTGAGGAAAATCTTGCCGAAGATTGATTTTGAATTGTCGGACATTCCTTATGAGACCTTGCTCAAATTAGAAATAACGATGGACAACTTCTTCGAGGCGATGAAGGAGATCGAGCCATCTGCTATCAGAGAGGTTTTCGTGGAAGTCCCGGACGTAAAGTGGTCTGACGTGGGCGGCCTTGAGAATATCAAGCAGGAGCTCAAAGAGGCAATCGAATGGCCGCTCAAATATCCAGATATATTCAGAAAAGCCGGTACTAATCCACCTAAGGGGATTATGCTCTACGGCAAACCCGGGACAGGAAAGACGCTTTTAGCCAAAGCTGTGGCTAATGAAAGTGGTGTCAATTTTATATCCATCAAAGGTCCGCAGCTTATAAGCCGGTATGTAGGTGAATCAGAACGAGGGGTAAGAGAGACATTCAGAAAGGCCAGGCATGCTGCACCAACGATACTCTTTCTTGATGAGATAGATAGCCTTATTCCCAGAAGAGGTTCAAGTTCTACCGATGCCCATGTAACCGAAAGAGTGATAAGTCAATTCCTAACTGAAATGGATGGAATTGAAGAGCTCAAAGGAGTTGTAGTTTTAGCAGCCACTAATAGATTGGATTTAGTTGACCCTGCGATACTGCGAAGCGGCAGATTTGACCTCTTGTTTGAGTTATCTTTACCTGATGAGGAAATTCGACTAAAGATTTTCAAGATACATACCAAAAACAAGCCCCTCGCTCAGAATGTTGATTTGACCAAGTTAGCTAAAGAAACCGATGGAAGAACCGGTTCTGATATTGAGTTTGTTTGTCGAAAGGCCTCGATGTTTGCAGTAAGAGAATATATCGAGCACAATTCAGCGAAAAAGAAAATAAGTGCAATCGGGGAACTCAAAGTTTCAAAACAGCATTTTGACGAGGCTATTAAAATGCTAAAAGAGCAAAACGGTAAGTAGAAAAAAAGTGCAGATGTGAGAAAAAAGAAGAATCTGTACCACAATAGGAAGAGCCAAAAGCTGAAGGAAATGCTGAAAAACCAGCCGGTTCCTTTGAGATAACAGACTCAGATTAGTAGATTGATATTCTTTTTCTTGGTTTTCCATTGGACGAAGTGAGGTCTTAGGGAAGGGACCGGCAAGCCCTTCCCCTGAAATGAAAGGGTTTGTCATGAGCCAAGCAGGTAAATACATTTATGGAATCATAAACTCGAACACGGAAAAATCCTTCAATCTGGATGAAATTGTGGCCTTTGGAGATGTATATCCTCTCAGAAGCCCCACAGAGGTTGTAGAGAGCGGCGAAACTTATAACAATGCCTATACTGTTCCCTTCCAGGATATATCCGCTGTTGTAAGCGATTCAGAAATAATCGACTACAGACATATACCCAAGGACACCTTAGCCAGACTGCTCGTCAGGCACCAGCAGACGGTCGAGAAAGTGATGGCTGAACATACGATTATTCCTATGAGGCTGGGGACATTTGCTGACAGCGATGAAGAAGTGAGAGAGATTTTAGCCAAAGGGTACAAAACAATCAAAGATATACTTGCAAGGTCAAAAAACTGTATAGAGATAGATGTCGTGGCGACATTGAATGATTTCAATTCATTCCTGCGGGAAGAGGTCTCAGAGGAGGAGGAAATAAAGCAATTCAAACAGTCACTTTTAAATAAAAAAGGTAGTGTTACCGTAGATGATCAAATGAGAATAGGTGTTTTAGTCAAAAAACATTTAGACAAGAAAAAGGCCCAATATGGTGACCGGATACAAACAGCTCTAAGTGAAATTGCTCAGAATTTCAAGGCTCACGACCTTATGGATGACACAATGGTCCTTAACACAGCTTTCCTTATGGACGAAAGCAGGCGAAAAGATTTTGAGCGGAAGCTGGATGAGATCAATAACAGATTTGAGGAGAAACTAAATTTCAGATGCGTCGGGCCACTTCCGCCATATAGCTTCTACACCCTTGAGGTAAAGAAACCACGATTTGAAGAAGTAGATTGGGCCAGGAAGAAATTAGGGCTTACAGATGATTTTATAACCGCAAGTGAGATTAAAAAAGCCCATCGCAGATTAGCTTTAGCTTGCCATCCGGATAAGAACCCCAATGCTCCGGATATAGAGAAGAAATTCGATGATATGACCAGAGCTTACAGAATACTTCTTGATTATTACAGGGCTTCAAATCAGGCGGAAGATGGTTGCTATTTTAGTGAGGACACTTTTGAAAAGAACGCGATGTTAGTTACCACAGTAGGATGATATGCTAAAAGAAGGAAAGTATATTTATTGCATAATTGAGACAAAACAAGAAAGAAACTTTGGTCCCATTGGTATTGGCCAAAGAAATGATGAGGTTTTAACTATTGGCTATGACGACCTGAGCATGGTAGTAAGCAATTATCCGGCAGCTAAGCTTGCCACAAGTCGAGAAAACATGTTAGCTCACCAGAAGGTAATCGAAGAGGTAATGAATGAGTTTAATAGTGTCCTTCCGGTTCGGTTTGGCACTATTGCCTCCACTGCCGATGAGATAAGGAATCTGTTGGACAGGAGATACAGAGAGTTTAAGAGTGCCCTAACGGATATGGACCACAAAGTGGAATTAGGTGTTAAAGGCATATGGAAAAATATGGATGTTATTTTTAGCGAGATTGTAGAAAACAATAAAGAAATCAAGAGTTTGAAAGAGAAAATTGCAAACAATATGAGCAGAAATAAGGCCCAGATGAAAATAAAAGCCGGCAAGATGGTTGAGCAAGCCCTACAAAAGAGAAAAGAGCAGGATGCTGAAAAAATAGTGGATGCATTAAGAAGAACAGCTTTTGACCATAAGCTCAATAAGGCCATTGGCGATGAGATGTTTATAAACGCTGCTTTTTTAGTAAGCAAAGGCAGGGAAAAAGAATTTGACAATATCATGGACGACATAGGTGACCAATATCAGGACAGAATGAAGTTTATGTACGCTGGGCCTTTGCCTCTATTTAACTTTGTTAATATTGTTATTTATCCAGAGGAATGGGAAAAATAGAGATGGATGTAGCAACAAAAGAAGGCAAGTATATCTATTGCATAATGGACTCTAATCAACCCCAGTCATTCGGCCCGTTGGGAATGGGGGGGCGAGGTGATGAGGTATACACAATCTGTTTCGATGATATAGCCGCCATCGTTAGTAACGCACCGGTCAAAAAATATCGTATCTCAAGAGAAAACTCACTTGCCCACGAAAAGGCAATCGAGGCAGTGATGGCTGAACACACTGTTCTGCCTGTGAGATTTGCAACAGTTACTGAAGACGAAGAAAAGATTATGAAAATATTGGAGGCAGAGCATGATAAGTTCAGAGAGCTACTAAACCAAATGAAGGATAAAACGGAACTCGGCGTTAAAGCAATATTTAAAGAAGATGTTATTTATAAGCACATCCTAAAAAAGTATGAGAATATAAGTGGATTAAAAGAAAAAATCGCAGAGTTGCCTCCCGAAAAGACGTATCGTCAACGCATGGAGATAGGAAGGATGGTTGAGGCAGCCTTACAGCAGGAAAAACAGATTGTTGAAGAAGACATCTTAAATTCTCTGTCGCCTTTAGCCGTGGATGTCAAAACTAATGACCCTTATGGCGAGCTGATGATTATTAACGCTGCGTTTCTCGTAGAGAAAGAAAGGGAAGCTGATTTTGACCACCAGGTACAGGAACTTGGGGACAAATATAGTGAAAAAGTAAAGTTCAAGTTTGTAGGGACGCTGCCGCCATTTAATTTTGTCAATCTCGTAATTGAGACGGAAAAATACTAATGTTCTTAATTGATAGTATATTGCTTGCACCTGTAAAAGGTGTAGTTTGGCTGGCAGAAAGGCTCAACGAAATAGCCGAGAAAGAATTAAGTGATACCGGGCGCATAAAAGAAGAACTTATGGCATTGCAATTGCGGTTTGAATTGGACGAGATAACTGAACAGGAATATAACGAAAAGGAAAAAGAACTTTTAGACCGATTAGATGCTATTACAGAGCTGGAAGAAAGGTAGGTGCAAAAATGGCTGATATAGGAAAAGCAGGACAAGCGGTCGTTGAGTTTTTGAAGAGGACCCTCAACATCGAAGACGTAAAGGTAATTAAAGCAACGAAAGTTGATGATGGATGGGAAACAGAAGCTGAGGTTTATGAGGAGAGCTCTTTTCTAAAGTCTGTTGGGCTTCCTACCAAGGTACAGGACAGAAATATCTATGCGGTAAAGCTAAGTGATAGTCTGGAGGTTGAATCCTACGAGCGTCAAGGGCATCCGGTGTTAACTGAGTAAGAGAGGTATGCAGATGACCGAAAATCGGCTTGTTTACTTATATTGCGTTACAAATGAAGAGCCGAAATTGACAGAAACAAAGGATTTGGTAGATAACCTCTATTTCTTTTGTCATAGAGGCCTTTATGCGGTGACCAGTAAAGTTAAAGAAAGCGAATTTGGCGAAGAGGGCCTGAAAAAGAATATGGCTGATTTAGAATGGGTTAAGGCTAATGCGAGCACGCATGAGAAGATAATAGAGCAGGTTATGGCTAATGCCGATGTGATCCCCTTTAAGTTTGGGACCCTGTTTAATACAGATGATAGTCTAAAGGCGATGCTCGAAGAGTATAGTGAAGAATTTAAAACAATTCTGAGGAAATTAAAAGACAAGGAAGAATGGGGAGTCAAAATTTATTGTGATACGAATAAATTAAAGGAAAGTGTTATCAACAATGAGCCGGAGATTTTAAAAATCGAGGGCGAAATCAAATCTTCTCCGCCAGGCAAGGCCTTTTTTCTTGAAAAGAAAAAAACTGAATTGTTGGCACAGGAGGTTAACAGAAAAATCAACGAATATAGTCAGGAAAGTTTCCAGCTATTAGAGGAGTTGAGCTTCGAAGCACGCATAAACAAGTTATTACCGAAGGAAGTAACCGAGAGAGAGGATGATATGGTTTTAAATTCAGCCTTTTTAGTCGGCAAAAACGAAGTGGGTGATTTTATTAATATGGTCGATACCTTAAAAATGCATTATGAAAACAAGGGTTTTTTTATAGACTGCACAGGTTCGTGGCCGCCATACAATTTCTGTGGGTTTTCAAATCAAAAGGTACGAAATGCATGATGTGGTAACAAAATCAAGAGATGTAACTCTCTTAGAAGTTCTTGATAGGGTTTTAGATAAAGGTGTGGTCATATCCGGTGACGCGGTTATTTCCGTAGCTGATGTTGACCTTATATATTTAGGATTGAAGGTTTTGCTCAGCTCAGTGGAGACTATGGAGCAGTTAAGAGGGGCACCAATCACCGGCCCCATGCAGGAGCCAACATAGCAATGGCATTATATATATATGGCATAATAGATTCCAGTGACCGGATAAATGAGCCCATTTATGGATTGGATGGAGCATGTGTTTATAATATCTCTTATTGTGATATTGGGGGGGTTGTAAGCGAGTTGAGTGAGCAGCTTCAAAACGTCACCAAAAACAGCGTGTTAGCACACGAGGAAGTCATAGAAAGGCTAATGGGGCATTTTACTGTTCTGCCGGTTAAGTTCGACACCGTTTTTGATGGAAGAGATTGTGTTCTTTCTATGATGCAAAGCTATTATAGGCATTTTAAAGACAACCTGAATAGACTCCGTGACAAGTTTGAGTTCGGCGTAAAGGTTATCTGGCCGGCAGATAAGATAAAAAAAAGAATAAGAAACTCTCACAAGAAAAACGAACATGAAATGCCAATACCGGATGGTTCGTCAAACAAAAAGTTTATGAGAAAGAAACTTGAAAAATACAGGATAAACGAGGAGTTTGAAAAGAAGGCCAATAAGTTTATTAACGTTATGGATATATTTTTCAGCAAGTTTGCTGTTGAAAAAACACTTAAAAAGCTAAAAACCGAGAATCTGCTTCTGGATGCGGCTTACCTGGTTGAGAAAGACAGGCAGGACGATTTCAAAGAGGCCTTCGAGCACGTAAAAAGTTCCCAGCCTGATTTTAAATATCTATTTAGCGGCCCTTGGCCTGCATACAACTTTGTCATTTTATCAAATAAAAACGACTTGCTTAAAGATTCTGAACAAGAAGATTTGTTTGATAGAGTAATCCAACAGAGGGAACTGGTAGGAGTTGATAAGATATGGCACTAAACAGCGTGGTCGAAACGGATTTTCCTGAAGAGTTTATTGAAGAGATGGAAAAAACCGATGGTGTCCTTCCTAAAAAGATTGATGCTAATCCTGAAAATGTGGAGAAGGGGTTGGCAAAACTGGTGCTCACATTGATAGAGTTGTTAAGAAAACTATTAGAAAAACAGGCTATGAGAAGAGTAGAAGCAGGCTCTCTTTCCGAGGAGGAAATAGAAAAGGTTGGTGAAACTTTGATGAAGTTGGAAAATAAGATGAAAGAGCTAAAACAAATCTTCGACCTCGAGGACGAAGAGCTGAACCTGAATTTAGGCCCTTTGGGAGATCTGATGTAGGAGAAAAAATGTCTAAAGAAGATGCCAAAATAAACTGTTCAACATTTCAAAAACAAGAGCTAATGTCCAAAGAAATCTCAGCTAAGATTAATAACGCCAAAGATGTCTTAGAAAAAGCGGAGCTTGCCAAAAAGTTACAGGAGGAAGTGGATGTGCTTCTTTCCTGTCCGGATTATGATGAAAAGAGTACGGATTGTAACAATTGCCGTCTCATTGCGAACTTACGCACAAAAACAGCAGGTCTGGTTATAAAGGCCGAAAAATTGGCATAATTAAAAAAGCGAGGAATAAACGATGGCAGAACAAAAAATGGTCCATGCCATAGAAGCAACTAACTTGGCCGACATCCTCGAAAGAGTGCTGGATAAAGGAATTGTTATTGCAGGAGATATTAAGATTCAACTGGCTGATATTGATCTTCTCAATATCAAAATAAGGCTGCTGGTTGCTTCTGTGGACAAAGCTATGGAAATGGGTATAAACTGGTGGCAGCAGGACTCTTACTTGTCTTCAAAACCAAAAACGGCAGATATTGACAAAGAAAACAGAGAGCTCAGGAAAAAAATAGAGCGTAATGAAGAGCTAAAAAAGAGATTAGAACGTGCGGAAATCAAGGCGTAAGAGGAACAGTCTATGAGAACGCTGATTTATGTCCCTGTTATCCATACAAGTGCTGACCTTGGTTCTATGGCAAAAGATATCTCAAAAAGAGGCATTAGAGATTTAGGGGAAGAAATCTGGACAAAACATAGAAAAACTGTGGAGGGTTTCTGGGATGCTATATCGGATTATTTTAATTCTTTGGACGTAAAGGGAATGAAAATATATCAAGATGGGATGGTTGGTGAGGGTGAAGTGGGCCAAAAAATAGTTGAAGATACCGCTAAAGCTGGAAGTAAGAATTATCAGTTGCTTGCAAAGCTACTTGAAAGAGGAGCTGTCTTGGTAAAGACGGAAGATTTCAAATTCGTTAAACAAGAATACGACAAATTGCTCGCTATAACACGAGCCAAATCAATCCTTCGAAAAGTGATGGCATTTTTAAAATACAAGTTAGTAAAAACCATACTCTTAAATAAAAGAGATACTTTTATTGCTAAAAGAATAGACGAAACACTTGAACCTGACGATAAAGGGATCTTGTTTATTGGTGCCTTCCACAAGATTAAGGGGAGACTTCCTAAAAACATCCAAGTTAGAGAAATAAAAGACACAGATAAAGTAAGGAGATACCAAAGATTATTGCCTTTTCACAACAAATACCGAAAACAATTTGACGAGTTAGGCGAATATATTATTTCAGAAATAACTTAGGGCTGGCTCCAAATAACTAACTTGAAAAGTAGGTCTGCTAAGAAGTTGCCAATTACCCTATAGAAAAATAAATGGGGTTTTGAAATTGGGGGCAGGTCAGTTGGGAATTACTGATACTCAAGAAGAGACCATAAATGACATATTAGCCGAGCTTGCTATAGGAGCGTATCAAGATAGACTAACCGCATATTATTTATCTGCCCGTCTTACTTAAAAAATATCCAACGACCGGCCCCTTGACTCGACGGTCGCTCCATATCGCGGTGATGACAAGCAACGAAGGCTGAGCTAATTTATCCGCACTCTGACAGACAGATATTTGATGTCCCATTTCCTGGCCTTTCGGTGAGAGTCGAAGAAAACATCCAGCCGATTGCCGCGGATGGCACGGCCCCGGTCCGGCACTTTAACAGGCTTGGAATTGTTATAGCCCGGAACAATCATTTCGGTGCCGAACGAATACCTTTTGTCGGCCGCGACGAATGTGTCTCCTCGCTTTATCTTGTGGCCGCTGGCGGTCTTTCCGTCACTGTATCTCCCACAGCACCTTCGGCACGGACAATAGGCCGTCACCCGCATTCGGACCGTTCGCCAAAAAGCAGCTTGCTCTGAGCTATCATTGTTGGCCTCATTCCCAACCAATCTACTGACCGTTTGCGAGGGCACAGCCTGCCGGACGACCTCAAGAAACTGCTGAGGCGCTTTAAATCGAAAGTTGATGGGCGTTCTGTGAGAAACGCCAATACAATCTGACAAACAGCCCAGCAAAAATCTCCAGTCCCTCGATTTATAGACTTGATTCGGCTTAGATTGCTGGGCTTTTCCTAATGAGAGACAAGCCTTTCTTCCGTTGAGAATACGTAACGAGGATGCCTCAAAGAAAATTTCTGTGGCAACAGGGATTTTAGCACTTGACTTTGAACTCTTCATAGGTGTCCTCTTTAAGCTAAAAATGAGTTTTTCTTACGACATCTTGACTATTTGTTAACTGGTTGTTAGCTTGACGATGGTCGTTCTGTGTTAGGCTGCTGGTTGTCGGGTCAGTTTTGCATGGATTTTTCTTGACGGGAAAGTACACAATCTGATATATATAATATTATTGAGGTCTGTGCCTGGGCAGTCGGGCATCTGTGACTTTGAGTTCATCCAGCGGGTGCAATTTCTTAGTTTTCAATAGAGGAGGAGCTACTGCGTATTACTCAAGGCACAAAGTTTTTAGGTGAGGACTTTGTGCTTCGCGGTGAAGATATTTTACATTTCAATTAACGGCTAATATTGGGTTTTTTCTCGTCCGGCGAAGCCCGGCCGGAGTCGCAAAGGAAGGAGGTAGTCTCAAATCGTAAAATATTTTCGATTTTCGATTTGTGTACGTAAGGATGTTAATTGCCTGTCGAAAACATCGGGGATTTTGGTATGTGGCCAAAACCTAATTAACCTTAACTTTCTTGAAGGAGGATTATTATGTCTAAGAGAGTGTGTGAAAAGCCCGTTTTGTCATTCCGAGCGGAGCGCAGCGGAGTCGAGGAATCTGTTTTAATAGACCCCTCGACGCAATTTACCCTGAGCGAAGTCGAATGGGCTCGGGGTAACAACAAAATGATTCTAAGCTTTTCACACACCCTCTAAGAAATTGATCTATTTAACTTCTTTTGTTTTGGTGCTGGCTCTTGCCGGTACAAATGTGACACTTGGCGATGTGTGGGAGGGCCGAGTCAACAAGGATACTGACGACACCGAAGAGTTGGACCCGAGTGGAACGCCGGAAGGCAGCAGCAGCGACCTGGAGTTCTCCTATGAAGACGCGGGTATGGGCGATAAGCAAATAATAGGCATCCGCTGGGAGAATGTCAATGTTCCGAAGGGCGCCGCGATCCTGGATGCGTGGACCGAGTTCACGGTGGATGAGACCGACGAAGGCACGACGCAGGTTAGTGTCATCATCGAAGGTGAATTGAATCCCTATCCTCCTACGTTTACTACTTCGATCCCCTCTAAAATTGCCAACAGGCAGCCCAGAACCATAGCGTAGGCGATATATGAGCCGGAAGATTGGACCGCGGAAGGTGACAAACATCAGACCTCGAGTATCGCCGTTGTCATCCAGGAGATAGTCAACCAGCCCGATTGGGTCGCAGGCAATGCACTGGTACTGATAATTAGCGACAACCCGGACAATCCCTCGAAAGGGAAGCGAGTTGCTGAGTCTTACGGTGGCGTGCCGGAGGCCGCGCCGTTGCTGCACATAGAATACACGCTTGGAAATGCTGGGGGACCCAGCCCGGCTGATGGAGCGATAGATGTGTCACGAGATGTGGTCCTTAGCTGGAAGCCGGGAGAATCCGCTGCGCCAGTTAATGGACACACAGTTTACTTCAGTAAAAACTTCAACGACGTCAACGACGGCGTTGGCGGCGTCACCCAGAGTGCCAGCAGATATACTCCGCCTCAACGCCTTGATTTCGACGCGACTTACTACTGGCGCGTCGATGAGCTCAGTGGCCCACCAGACAATATGCTGTTCGAAGGTGATGTCTGGAGTTTTACGACCGAGCTACATGCTTATCCCGTCGAGAACATAACAGCCACAGCTTCCAGCGCATACCAGGCAGATATGGGTCCTGAAAATACCATCAACGGCTCGGGAATGGATGCTAACGACCTTCACTCGACAGAAGAGACCGCTATTTGGCTTAGCAGCACTGAACCGGTGGGGGCCTGGATCGAATATGAGTTCGACACGGTTTATAAACTGCACCAGATGTGGGTATGGAACTCTAATCAAACGGTTGAGTCTCTTCTCGGTTTTGGGGTCAAGGATGTTACGATTGACTATTCGACCAACGGCACCGACTATACGACATTGGGTACTACTCACGAGTTTGCCCGGGCGCCCGGCACGTCCGGTTATGCTCACAATACAACTATTGATTTTGCCGGCACCGCAGCAAGGTACGTCAAGCTCACAGCTAACAGCAACTGGGGAGGCATCATGCCCCAATATGGTCTCAGTGAGGTTCGCTTCTTCCAAATACCTGTGAGTGCAAGAAAACCATATCCGGATTCCGGGGCAACAGGTGTGGACGTGGATGTGGTCCTTGGCTGGACAGCAGGAAGAGAAGCAGCTAAGCACGATGTATATGTTAGCACCGACGAGCAGGCTGTAATAGACGGTACCGCCCCTCTCGCTACCGTGACCGAGACCGGCCATGGTCCCTTGGCCCTTGATTTAGATACGACTTACTACTGGAAGGTTAATGAAGTCAATGAAGCCGAGACCCCAAGTACCTGGGAAAGTGCCATCTGGAGCTTTATGACAACCGACCATCTTATCGTGGACGATTTTGAGAGCTACAATGACCTTGACCCCGCTGACCCCGAGAGCAACAGGATATTTAACGTGTGGATAGACTGATACGAGGTGCCGACAAACGGTGCTCTCGTTGGATATGACAATCCTCCTTTTTGCGAGCGAACCATCGTTCACGGAGGTAAGCAGTCCATGCCGGTCTTCTACAGCAACACAGGCGGCGCAGCATCTTCGGAGGCTGAGCTGACGCTGACGCCGGCTCAGAACTGGACTGAAGCCGGCGCTGCGACATTCGTGCTGTACTTTCACGGCGCTGAGGGCAACACCGGGCAGTTATATGTGAAGATCGACGGCTCCAAGAAGGTCTATGACGGTGATCCGGGTGACATAGCGCAATTAGAATGGGAGCAGTGGAATATCGACCTTGCATCGTTAGGCATGAACCTGCAGAATGTCACGAAGCTGGCTATTGGGATTGACGGCAATGGTGCCGGTGGTACATTGTACGTTGACGACATTGGACTATATGCGTCGGCTCCAGAGCCACAAGCCAATTAAAGTGGCAATATGTTGCGTGGTTGACATGGCAGACGTTGAGATAATGGCAAATGAGCGGCTCGATCCCGATACATCAGGATTATGGCCGCAGCCGTAATCGGCATTGGCGCAGGGCCAAGTTAGCTAATGTCTTTGTACCAGTTCGGGCATCGCGTATGAATAAATGTACCCTACGGGCTTGACATAGACCGTCTTTTAATATGCTGAACATTCTGTTTCTTTCTTATCTGGGTGCAATGATTCGCTCAGGTTCTTTTATAGGAGGAGTTATTATGGCACTAAGTACGGGATTATGGATTGGGCTCATTTTTTTTAAGGACCAACCATATTTCCGCCACCTGGGTGCCTCTTTCGCCTTCTGCACAGGTCCACGTTAGTTTTAATTTGCCGTCCCTGGTCGCTTCCTCAGGAATAGGGAATTCATTAATAGGGGTCTTTCCGGTCTTTCTCATTTCGTGGATTTGAAATTCATCATCCGCTATCAACTGAATGTTCGCCTGGAACCGTCCGGTGTATGCCACTTTCAAAATATAACTTGAGCGGGGATCCAAGTTTTCATAGACCACATTTAAGGGCGTCTCATACAGGGTAGTTATTTGATTCATCCAAGCCAACGGTATGGCCCTTCCGTCGAAGCCTTTGGCTTGTACCGTATGAACCCATTCCCGGCCTCGTAGCCCAGCACCGAAACTTACTCGAGGTGATTGTAAGCTGCCCGGGTCTTCTTCCCACGCCGGATAATCGGCAAGCCGCGGAGTGTTTATAGATTGTCCCAAATTATCATAAAAACCACCCGGTCCCGGATTGTCCCAATTAAGCAGTTCATTTAGGGCTGTCAGCCTTGCTTGTTCGTCTTTTATCTGTCGGAACTTTTCGAATTGTGATAAAAGCCAGATGACATTATTTAATGGTGCATCAATGTAATCCATAAAATCACCCCGGCCCCGCTGTGCTCTATGTTTTTTCACTGAGGTTTGTGAACCAATTGTTTCAAACAAATAATCGGCAATTTCCCAGCAACGTGTTTTATAATCCTGAGCAACCGGCTTCTCCCACATTTGGTTCAAAATGGATTCAGCCTGTTCTATTTTCCCCTGAATAGTAATGATAGTTGCATTTCGTAAAACTTCTCTGGCCTCTGATTCCAACGCTGTTTCATAAATCAGCCGCTCTCGAACATACGCATCGTAGTAAGCGCGCAGCAGTCCCATCTGGAACCGGTAATTTTTCACAACCGCAGGCGGGGCCTGTTTTTCCATATTTTTCCACTGATTCAGTGTTACTTCAACAGACTTGTTGGCTATCAGGGGCCCGTGCCAATTTCTTTCCAGTGCTAATATTCCCTGGGCAATATCTTCCGAGAAATCGGGGTGAATAAACAACCGGCTATATTCTCTCAAGGTTTCTATAACCGGAGTATCCGGGTTCCAGTCCTGGTCGCTCCAGATGAATTTATTCACATCGTCATTAATTCCTTCAGAATAGCTTATACTTCCGCTGGCGAACTTATCAAGAACATTATGAATCACTTTTTCCGCGGCCGGACGTGGATTGTAACATTCACGTCCCAGTGTCATGGCAAAAGCCAAATCCCAGTCTTTTACCGGATACTGACAGCTTATACTGTGAGTGATATCCGGATAACGACGGATGGGAATCTCGGGATCTACGATTTCCCGAATTTCAGGTAAAGGCGTTTTAACCCAGGGCCCAAATACGACCCCACCGAACCAGGGATACTTCAAATTGACATTTTTGTAAAAAGCATCCAGCCAATCTTTAGTTGGACGAAACGCCTGAGGAGACACCCAGATTTTCGCCTTTGGATGATATTTGTTCAGGACTTTAGCTACTTTTTCCAGCCACCTGAACAGAATATCGGGATGTAAGTCCCCGGGATCACCGCCGGGAACAAAAACAACGTCAATGCGTTTCAAGCTTTTAAATATATCCTCCCTCTCCTCTAATTCCTTTCGAACGGAATCCGGGTGTGTATAATCACTTCCCACATTCGGATACCATATCCAGACATCCATTCCATAGGAATCGATGATTTCCGCCTGTTTTATCATCATTTCTATGGGGGGAAGTTTCATGTGCGGACTCGTCAGTGTATCGTCGCTTCTTGGCGGTATAATCTCGATGCTGTTAGTGCCGAAAATGCCCAATTCCCGAATGTACTGGTCAAACTGTGCCGCATCCCAGGCATCATAAGCGTTTGTCTTGGGCCGGTATCCTAATTGGTGGCCGCGAATAGCGTACCGAGGGAAAGTGGTAATGTGCAAATTTTCAGGAGCTAAAATCGAACCGGGTTTCATATATAAGCTGCGGAGTAATTTCCCAATACCATAAAAGACGCCCCGCGGATTATTACCTACAACTAATATTGCATTTTTCTTAACTAAAAGTCGAAATCCTTCTTTGTTAAGAGTTTGGCCGTTTGTAAAAATGTTTGAATATGGACCGGCGAAATCCTTCATTTGCTCTTCTTGTCCAACAGCGATGACTGTTTGTTGATTCTTTGGCCACTTTGTTGCAGTATTCAACCGAATACCTGTTCTTTTCTGTATCTCCTCCTGCAGTACCGTTATCGCTTTGCGCTCTAATTTATCTAATTTTCGCGGCGTAACGATGACGCTGTTGGTGAAGTCAAGATTTGTATTTGACGCCGGCGGATTCAAAGGAGATATGAGAATTATTAGTGATAACCCAAGGATATGAGAATTTCTGAATAGCATAAAACACCTCTTCAATCTTTTTACATAATTTTTACTTTAACGCTCGTCAACATCACGACCCATTCTTATTAGTTACAAGGCTTCGTTAATAGATATGTTATTAAATTTTGATATCCTTTTCTTCTTTTATTGTACTATCTTCCTCCCCCAAAGCACGACGAATCGCAGTGATATCCCCCGTTAATCTCTGTTGAAATAGAATCATATCCGAGCTGTGCACTATAATATTCGCGCCAGCCTTGGCCCATTTAATTTGTAATTCCGGCCCTTCAGAGAAATGAATACCTGCACCTAAGCCTTTTTCCCTAACCTTAGAAATGATTTTTCTCACGGCTTCCTCAAATCGGGGATTATCATATTGTTCAGGCAATCCAAGACTTATAGAGAGGTCATGTGGTCCTATAATCACTCCATCGAGACCGGGTTCGGCCAATATGCTTTCTAATCTTTCCAGGGCCGGGACACTTTCCACGTTGATTATTAAAAAGTTGTCTTTATTCCAATTTCTAAGATAATTTTTAAGCTCGGGTCCAAGAGAATCTTGATTTTGTAACGCCTCTTTTAAGCGCTCACCTTTCAACGGACGAAGTTTTATAGCGCCAACCAGCTTTCTGACCTGTTCCGGAGATTCAATATAAGGAGCAAGGATTCCCGATGCACCTCCATCAAGAGCTTTATAAGTTTCATTAAGGTCAGGAGAAGGAATACGGACGAGCGGGGGTAATCCAAACGCCTTATAAACCTGACACATCTCAGCAAGAGTGGTTCTATCAATAGGAATGTGTTCGGTATCAATAAAAACAAAATCCGCACCTGTTCTCTTTACTGCCAATGGCCATAGAGGAGAAGGGGAAAGAATCGCGGTCCCATAAAGGCGTTGACCTTTTTTAAGACGGTCTAAAAATTCTTTACCATACATAGGTTTATCCTAATTTAACATATCCAGAGGATATTATATTAAAGAGGATTTTATCATATTGATCTTTTGGGAGCAAAGATATCATTCTCGAAACATTGTATGCACCTTTTGAAATTTTTTATCTCTGCTAAACATCACACTTTTCCAGAACGATTACTCATTCTGTCTCGATGTGTTCTGCGTATTTAACTCTAATACAGTAAACGGCAAGTTTCATGCGCGCACCGGTTTGAATATGCCGGTAGTACTGGTCTATAAGATTCCGACAGACAACTATACGTATTATAGCCGGTGGGACATAGAATTTGTCTTTCGGGAAGCAGCGAATTTAAATACAATGGTTGCCGTCCATTTTGCCTTTGGTTTTTGCAAATTTGAGGCCAGTCTAAAAAGGTTGTATGAAAAACGCTAAAGATATTGCGGTTTGAAGTTGCTTTTTCTTGATTTTTATAGTGAATTATGTATGATGGCTTTTGATAAAAATAATCATTTTCACGAGGGAAAAAGGATGTTCCGTAAAAATACCTCCCATCTGCAGCCATCTTTATTTGGTATCGCAAGCCAGTTGCCGGAAGCAAAGCTTAAAAAACTCAAGAACTCGAAAGAATATGAGTTTTATCGGTTAGTCTTTTGCAAGATAAACGAAAAAGATTTTTCGGTATTGTACTCAGACAACTGCAGCAGACCAAATGCTCCTGTTAATTCTCTTGTGGCTTCCATAATACTGATGTACCACAACAACTGGACAACCGAAAAATTATTCGACCGCATTGATTTCGATTTGCTTACTCGCACAGCCTTAGGATTGGATACGCTGGAACAGACACCTTTTTGTCCTGCGACTTTCTTTAATTTCCAGAACAGGTTGCTTTCTCACTTTGTTGCAACAGGTGAGAACCTGATCGAAGGAGTATTCGACTCTCTTACGCAGCAGCAGTTGAAGAGACTGAAGATAAAAACCGACATTCAGCGCAGCGACGTGTGTCAGCCACTGAGCGAATGCAGTGAGCGAAGTGGATGATAGTTATCCGTTGCTTAATGTCTGTCGGTATAAGCTGTAGGATCAAGATTACAATTTTGTTGCTCGAAACAACCCTGAAGCTCGTAGTCATTTGACTATGGCTCTTTTCCCAGCCTTTAACCGGCCGGAGTGCGAGAAAGCTCATAGTCATTTGACTATCCACCATCAAATAATCTCTACCTACTAAGACTTTTTGCTTCTGTTGTAGGTCTGCACGATTGTGAATAATTGTATGACCAACTGGACTTTATTCTGAACGCCGACACGTTTGTATATATCGCCGAAATGTGCCTTTACGGTATTATAACGTATCTTCAGCTTTTTATCTATTTTGTCGTTTTCCAGCCCCTCGAACAGCAGCTTGAGTATCTGCATTTTCCTTTCGGAAAATCGATAGCATTTCTGAATATATTCCCACTGTTCCCGGCTAAATAACATAGCGTCATTATGATTACGTCCGGCGGTTTTGTCACGCATATTTATCAGATTTTAGTCTCTCTGCTCCAAATTAGCATATACTATTTTAGCTATACCTTTGCGTTTCTATACATCCGGATGATAATAAGCCCATAGTCATTTGACTATGGTTCATTTCCCAATCTTTCACCGGCCGGGGAGTGAAAAAGCCAATAGTCATTTGACTATCTGCTGACACTTTGTTGATGCATAATGGTTGCAAATTGAAGTACTTGTATTAAGACGAATTTTCTATAGATCAAAATGCCCCGAAGCTCGTAGTCATTTTACTATGGTTCGTTTCCCAATCTTTTACCATCCGGTGCATAAAAAGCTCGTAGTCATTTGACTATCCGCTAACACTTTGTTGATGCATAATGGTTGCAAATTGAAGTACTTGTATTAAGACAAATTGTCTATAGATCGAAACGCCCCGAAGCCCATAGTCATTTGACTATGGTTCGTTTCCCAACCTTTCACCGTCCGGTGCGTAAAAAGCTCGTAGTCATTTGACTATCCGCTAACACTTTGTTGATGCATAATGGTTGCAAATTGAAGTACTTGTATTAAGACAAATTGTCTATAGATCGAAACGCCCCGAAGCCCATAGTCATTTGACTATGGTTCGTTTCCCAACCTTTCACCATCCGGTGCGTAAAAAGCTCGTAGTCATTTGACTATCCGCTAACACTTTGTTGATGCATAATGGTTGCAAATTGAAGTACTTGTATTAAGACAAATTGTCTATAGATCGAAACGCCCCGAAGCCCATAGTCATTTGACTATGGTTCGTTTCCCAACCTTTCACCGTCCGGTGCGTAAAAAGCTCGTAGTCATTTGACTATCCTCAGCCGTCAAGAATACAAAATAAGTGTTTTTTGGTCATTTCTTTTGACTTTTGTTTAAAAATATGTTATAATATCCCCATGTTAGCCAGCAGGCTAACAAATAGGACCTCTCCGGATAACCGGATCGTTATGAGATCGAGCGAAAAATCCGAGGCCAAGGTGGCAGGTCAAAAAGGCTCGGAGGCGTGGTTTTCGCCACGTTGAGAACATTTTTGCACCGACAACGCAGGCATCGGGCTTTGCAGCAGACCGTAATAGATTGGGTTATTTGGATAGGTTCTTAGCCAGCAGGCGAAAGATATAGCGGAGAACCGCACATTTTCGTATCAGCAGATACACGCCAAAAAGCCCAGTCAAGCTTGGCTGCCCCCTTGTTTAGAGTGCTTTATACTCTAAGGGGGTCAATCGTAAATAGTCAATATTCAAAAAGAAAGAAGGGATCGCCCTGATAACCGGATACCCTGATAATCACTGCCTGATAACCCGTTACCCCGATAACCGTTACGAAACACGCTTAACGCAACCGATACGAGCTGCGCATCCGTCCAACGAAACTCGCAACCTGATGGTCTAATTTATCCATATTAACTATATTAACCAATGAAACATGAATTATGAACAATGTACCACCAGATATGAGATACGCAATACGCGATACGCAATACGCAATACGAGCATCTGCCCTCTACATCTGTCGAGAACCCTCTACAAATCAGCTCTTTTTATACAAAACAAACCCAATCTTGTCCGCCGTAGGCGGATTGCAAATGAACGTAAGTATCTTTTCAAAAATGGCTTATGAAAATAAATGCAATTGGACAATTGGTGAAAACAAACCCAATCAAACCCAATTCAAACCCAACTTATCGAGGCGTAGCCCCGAGCGAAGCCGGATCCCTACCCCCTGTTCTCTGCCCTCACAAGTTAAAATTTGTGGCCAGGCGCACCATCGTTTCATAGTTTGCCATCATTCTGGGTGTGATTTTTCGACCGGTGGGGGCCGAGGATGGCATCAGGACAAAACCTTTGCCCTCGCCGCTGGTTCCATCTATCAGGGCTTTTTCGACGACTTTCTCGAAATCGTCCGGCTCGCTGTTTTCTATATCGGCCATCTCCAGATTCCCCAAAAGTACCAGCTCCTTGCCGTACTCACGGCGGACGTATTCAAGCTCCACATCCCCGTATGGAGGTGGCTCAATAGGGTCAATGGCTGCCGCTCCCATTTCTACAATGTAATCGAGAACAGCTTTAATCCTGCCGTGACAATGAATCCGGGCAAAACCACCGTGCTCTTGGATAGCCTCAACCATCGGCCCGGTATAACGCACCACATACTCTTTGAAAAGATTTGGCGGCAGGTAAGGCTCGGTGGCATATTCGGGCCCGTAGATGCGCCACAAATGACCGGGGAATGCCTTTGCAGTCTTCTCTGTTCTGGCCTGTATATGTCCGGAAAGCTTATCGAGCAGACGATGGAAGAGCTTCTGCTCAGTCAATGCAATTACAGTAAAGTCTTCCATACTGAACAAAGACGCGGCAGCGCAAATTGGGTCTTCGGTATCCACCATTATGATGCCACTCTCGGCCAGCTTCTGGTCTTCTTCTACGAGGCCGGTTACATCAACATCCTCGGCGAATATTTCATCAGGAAGTTCCAGATAGGCCTTAAGGTCTTCCGTGTTCTTGAGCAGGTGCTCTACTGTCCAGAGCGTGTCAACCTCGGGACTGCGGCGTGTCAGCGCCGTCATATTTCTACCGCCGATTTTCAAAGTCGTGGATGTGAAATGACAGCCTTTCTCCACATATTCTTCAGTCTTGAAGAATTCATCACGGCATTCGTCACCGTCCGGCTTGCCCGCCGCCCCGACTCGCGTCGCCAGACGCGGGGGCAGGTCAAATGTCACTTCGTGGGAGCGCGACCTGACAGGACTGCGCATACGAATAAGGTCTGTCTGTTCTTCGGCAAGTTGAAGCAATGGCTGCCAGGATGGGTCGTTATAAACGTTGAGCTCATCCGGGTCCGATGGGTCAATCCGGAATCCGCCGACTTCATAGAAATTAACTGCCGGTCGGTCAACCGGCTTACCGCGCAACGTTGCCATCAATCTTTCGCGCCTGCTCATCATAATTGGGCCATATCAATAAACCTGTTGAAAAATCCTTTCGACTACTTCGTTCATAGCCTCTTCCTGTTCGATAATCGACTGGACCAGTTTCATCTGTGTGCGGCTGCGGTCGAGGTTGTGTCCTTCGCGGTGAACCTTGTAATAGACGTCACCTGCCAGATAGTCGGTAAGAAACCTGATAAGCTGTTCAAAAGTGATTAGCTTTGCGGCAAAGGCTAAGTGCTCTTTTTCAGTGAATGTGAGAAAATGTTTGCTTTGCTCAGCATAACCTCGTACGAGAACTTCAAACATAGGTAAATTCATGGATACTTTTGATAAATCACGTTCATCCTCATCGGCTAAAGTGGCTCCGGTGCGGACCATATCGCCAAAATCATATATCGACAGGCCCGGCATAACAGTGTCCAAATCAACTATGCAGACTCCCTTGTTTGTATTTTTGTCTAACATCACATTATTGATCTTCGCATCATTGTGCGTAACACGAACTGGGATTTTACCTTTGCCTGCTAAATTCAGCAAGACGTTGCAGATGGCCGAGTTATCAAACAAAAATTTCATTTCGGGTTTTGCATTTTTAGCTCGATTAAAGGTGTCTTCTTTGAGGACCCGCTGGAAAGTCTCAAAGCGTTTGGGTGTGTTGTGGAAGTCACAAATGCTCTCGTGCAGAGCCGGTCCTGGAAGGTCAACCAACATTCTCTGGAACCAGCCGAACATTCGCGCTACTTCATACGCAAAATCGGTTGATTCGAAGATATCGTATGCAACAGCGTCCTCTATGAAATTGTACACGCGCCAAAAGCTGCCCTGGGCGTCTTTGTGAAAGCACTTATCATCAACACTTTCGATAACGGCCAACTGGCGGGATGCCAGACTCGGGTCAATTTTTTCCATCCGGCTGTGTATATGCTCCGTAACACGGATAATGTTTCCCATCACTGAAGGAGGGTCTCTGAAGACAGTGTGATTTATTCGTTGTAGTATGTATCGGACAGTATGCTCGTTTTTCTTAGTGGTCAGGACGTATGTGTCATTGATGTGACCACGGAGCAAAGGCCTTATTTCAGTCAACTTGCCGCTAATACAAAAGTGTTTTACGATTGACTCGATATCGTGTTTCACGATTTCTCCCAGAGGTTCTCCGGATAAAGACCTTGGTCTATCAGCCAACGAATACATCTTGCCGCTATGGCTGCATCCCGACGAAAAGTAACTCCGAAGCATTCGTCATTCGTGCGCAGGACTTTCACTGTAGCTTTTTTTTCTTCTACGAGTTTATCTACCACCGTTGGTATGAATAGTTCGGAATTACTATCAGAGCCCCGCTCTTTTAGAAATCGCTGAAAGTGTACTTTGAGATGATGAAAGATTGATGGCTGAAATCCCCACAGATTCCTCGACACGACTTCATTGCCGGTCAGAAAACGCTCCGTTCCGTCGTCTTCAAAATAGCGTGCACCAGTCCCAGTACTTTCGACCTTTCTGCGCTCCACAATTTTCCTTAAGAACATCTTTTCATCACACTGGCATACTCCTCTGGAGACAGGTCCGTATTCACTTAAAGTGTCTCTGAGCGTATAGCCGACCATTGCGTAATCGTTACAGGAAAGGTCTCCCCGCTTTCGCGGGGACAAGTTTACCCCTGCGTAGGCAGGGGTTGCGAGAAATCGGGCCATTGTCTTAAACGAATTGGGTCCGTAGTAGTCATCGGCATTAATAACTGCAAAAGGCTCGTGGATTACGTCCTTCGCAACGAGTATGGCATGCCCTGTGCCCCAGGGCTTGTCGCGGTCTTTGGGTGGTTCAAAGTCATCAAGGCAGGTGTTCACTTCCTGGTATGCATAGGCTGTTTCCACGGCTTGACTAAGCTCGCGACTCGACTGAGTTCGCCGAAGTCCGAAGTCAAGATTATCAAACTTGCTGCCGATTTTTTCTTTGAAAGCGCTTTCAAAATAGTGTCGAATAACAAAAACAAGTTTTCCAAATCCGGCATTTATGGCGTCATAGATGGAATAATCGATAATTATTTCGCCGTTGGGGCCAATGGGATCAATTTGCTTAAGTCCACCGTAGCGAGTACCCAAACCTGCCGCCAAAATCAACAAAGTCGGCTTCATTCAAAATCCTCGTCTTTGATTCCGATACCGGCTATAACCCGTACCGCCGTAAGGAGTCATACCTCCATAAGGCATTTGGCCATAACCAAAGGGCATACCAAGTCCAGGCATAAGACGAAAATTAGCAGGTGAGCTGACTAAATCAGTTATATCATAAACACGAGTTTTCATTTTCTTAGGTAAAGAACCTTGTGTTGCAATAATTATAACTCCGTCTTCAACTACATATCCCAGTTTCTCTGCACTACCTGCTGAAACCGACATTAACAAGAGTTTCAAGTGTGTGCGTAAAGGCACTTTTGAAACACCATTAATTCCGATAGGGGTATCTCTATAGATGTCCGCGTTCTCCTCCAAATCTTTCCAAAGCACTGCTATATTTAATTTAGGTATGGTTGAATTACGCAAAATGTTAATTGCCTCTTCGAAAGTCATGTCGGGTGTAAAACTCGAAGGACCATCAGTTATCCTGCTTACCTGTTTGTAAGCCGTTTTGGTTGTTTGTCGACTCTGATTTTCCGAATTGTTTCGAGTGTACGGCCCTTTCGAATTTGCTCCGTATGTTTCTCCGAGTAAAAGAAAAATGCCGGATAGAATAAAAACTATTTCTCTAAAAGACTTTGTCAATCGTTCTTTCTTCATTATCACATAGTATATAAGTATTATCTTCTGGGTAAAAGCTCTTTTTTGCTCTGATGGAGGGAAAAGACATGTTTCTCAGCCTCCATACCTGTCTTTACTGGGCCTCCTCACCAAAACTCACGTTTTCAGTGTGCTTGCCGATACGCACGCTCCTGGCTCCTTCCGTCAGTTTCGAGCCCACTATCGAAACATTCGCGAAGGTCACGTCACGAACGTCATGTTCGGCGTCCGCTCCCTCCATCTGCACAAGGTAATCGCCGGGTTGACCTTCCACTATTACGTTTCTGAACCGAACATTGCGGATGAATCCGGGTACCTTCTTGCGCATATACTGGTTCACAACCGGACGCAGGCGGATAAATTGGCTTTGGCCTTCGCCGTGGATACGGATGTCCTCGATTGTGATGTCCTCCAGCCGCATGTCCTCACCCGGCTCCAACAGGAATGGCGTCATAGCGAAGTGGACAATGTCGAGATTGCGGAGCGTCACGTTGCGCATGAACGCGGCACGGCTCTCGTGTCCGAGCAGGAAGATGCGGGCCCGGTCGCACCAGAGAATCGAGTTCTCCACCGTAATTCGGTCAACATTGCTGTTCGGCGCGCTGAAGTCGAGGCCTTTAAGGGCGACACAATCGTCATCACTCCGGATGAAGCAATCGGTAATCAGCACATCCTGGGAGTTGCACGGGTTAATGCCGTCATCGTTCTGGACGCGGGAGTTGCAGAGCTTCACATTCCGGATAGTTACTTGCTGACTGTTCCTGGGCACAATGGTCCAATGGGAAGAGCCGCGCAGCGTGATGCCACTCACTTCGACGTCGGTGCTGTTGCGAATCGCAATCAGGTTGCCCACCGGGCCTTTGCGCCACTGCCAGTCGGAGCCGTCCAGAATGCCTCGCCCACGAATCCGAATGTTAGTCCCTTCCGCCAGCACCTCGGCCTTCACGACGGCTCCGCCGGCAAGGTAAAGGGTCTGGTTGCTGTGCAAGACGATTTTCTCCGGCTTATGCACTCCGGGACCAAAGTAAACAACGCCCTCATTGCCGGGCTTCGGCGCATCCGTCTCCAGGGGGTTCGCAAAGAGCAGCAGAGGTCCTTTTTTACCGTCCGGTTCTACACTGAACTTTCGCGGTCGATCCAGTGTCAGGTTCAGGGTATAGTCATTCTCCAGCGTTGGCTGTATCCCGGACGACTGGGGCCGAATCACCACGTTCCGAAGCGACCGCTTGGACACAATGCGAACTACGACACGTCCTGACATGTCGAAATTGGCAAACGAATATGAACCACCATGGTCCCATCGCTTCCCCGCGAATGGCGGGTCGAGAACACGGGCCATGTACACGTCAATCTGCCGGCCCGCCGCCTGCACTTCATAGTCGGCCGACAACGTTTCGCCGGCCGGAGCGGAATAAGTAACGACCTTTGCTGCACCCGCCATAGAGCCCCAGCATTGAACTGAAGCTATCGTTAAAGCTGAAAATAAAAAGCTAATCGCCAGTAGTTTACTTGCGCAACCGGTCATTATTTTGAGAAATTTATATGGTGTAGTTTTAGTAGTTGTTTTCATAATGTTTGTTGCTCTTAAATTTCTCATCTTGGTTAAACGGTAATCAGATCCCACAACCGGTTAAGCGATTCGATGGTTTGCTGCAGTGCTGCATTGGCCTCCATCTTGCGCAGTTCTTGGTCGAAGGGTTCACACTCAACCGGCCCATCATAACCGATTTTTACCAGGGCGTTGATAAATCCTTTCAGGTCGATCACTCCCGTTGTCACCGGCAGTCTGCGCCGGTTATCTATTTGCTCATCGACTGGGATGCCCGATGGTGCGTCGTTGACGTGAACGTGTATGACGTCATTGTTCGAGAGTTGAAGCAGTTCTTCCACCGTCCCATGTGAGGTGTACCAGTGCCAGCTATCCAGCAGAAGCCCTACGTTTCCTGTTCCGATTGCCTCGGCCAGCTCCATCATATCCAACTGGGTGCAGATAAATGGAAAACGACTTCGCGCCCGGGAGGTTCTGGGCCCTACGAATTCCAGACCCAGCCGGATGCCGTTGTCTTTAAGCACCTTCGCTACTTCGCGTAGGCGTCTTTTGTGCTGCTCGAAATTTTGCAGGTACGTAAGTTCCCTGTGGCCGGGTGGAATCCAGGTCGCCACGCGTTTCACGCCCAATTGCTTCAAAACGCTCGCCTGCCTGGGTAGTCGCGCGAGATCTTTCTGAAATTGGTCTTCATCTCTGCGAAACCCGACAGGCAGGCCGCTGGCGCCATATCGGACGCCCTTTTCTTTCATTGTCTCCACCCATTCGCGAATCTCCGCGGAAGACTTGTTTTCAAACTCGCCCAGATTGGGGGTGATACCGTCAAAGCCATATTTCACCGCATACTCCAGCGCCTGTTGCTGATCGGCCTTGACACCGATGTGGCCTTGCCCCAAGTTCTTATAGAATTTGACTCTATTCTTCATCTCCGACGCCTCAGCGGACGGCTTGGTAAAGTGGAACGCCACAGCCGCGGTAATTGCCGACCGGCAAAACGTGCGTCTCGATATCGCCTTAGATTGTTTCCTTTTGGGTTCATTCATAATCGTTTCTCCAATTCAATTTTTCAAAGTCAAGCAAATCCGTAATCAGCCAATAAAACCTGCGTTTTCTTACCAGAGCAGCAAAAGAAGTGTAACATGGAAGACTGCTGGCGTCAAGCCGGCAGAAAAATCAAGAAGGTTGAGGAAGTTTTCCATGAATTTTTTGTATAAATAATATTGACACATCGCCCGGAGGCTTGCTTTCAGGTCACAGCTTTGATATACTTAGAACGTTAAGAGGCTCAGCTATTAAATCTGTACTGCCGAAGGTAAATCTAAATGTAAATATGGACTTTCTGGGACCACGCACAGAAGGTCGAATGGAGGTAGAAGTTCCATGCTATTAAATCAATCTGTCAGTCCTAAGGACTCCGCCGGAAGGCGTCCCCAAGCGGACTTGCGGAGAGCCGGCTTTCTGCTATTCATGATTCTCATGAGTTTGGCTGTCACCCAGGCCGAAGAAGTAACGTATGCCGAGCGTCTGGGTTGGCCGTCGGGCACAAAGGTAATGATTTTTCACGTGGACGACGTAGGTATGTCACATAATTCTAACATGGGTGCAATCAAGGCCGTTGAAGAAGGTATCGCCACCTCATTAAGCATCATGATGCCGTGCTCCTGGGTGCCGGAGTATGCAAATTATCTCAAGGCAAATCACAAAACTGACGCCGGCATTCATCTCACACTCACATCGGAATGGAAGAATTATCGTTGGGGACCTGTCGCCGGCAAACCGGCTGTGCCGGGACTGGCGGATACGGATGGATACCTATGGCACAACGTTTCCGATGTAGTCGCTCATGCTACTTCTGATGAAGTTGAAACTGAAATTCGTGCCCAGATCGACAAGGCCCTGGCCATGGGTATTGTCCCTACGCATTTGGATTCCCACATGGGGACATGTTTCCATCCGCTATTTATCGACCGCTTCGTGAAGGTGGGCATCGAAAAGAAAATACCAATCCTTATGTTCGGCGGACACATGCAACATATTGGTAATGAAGTCGGTCCTCTTAGACTACTGGCACTTTCCATTGCGGAAAAATTATGGAAGGCCGGGCTTCCGGTCCTCGATGACCTTGTAACACAACCAACAAGGGCAAGGGATTATGAAAAGAAAAAGGCCGAGCTGATTAAATTGCTGCGCGATATGAAACCAGGCATTACTGAGATTATTGTTCACTGTACCGTACAGACAGAGGTATTCTCACACATTTCCGGCTCGGGCCCAAATCGTGAGGCCGAGCTTCGCCTCCTGACCGACCCTGATATAAAGGCGTTCATCGAAAGTGAAGGACTCATCCTGACTACGTGGCGTGAATTGAAAAAAAGGCGTGCACTTATTCAGACGCCGTTGGTGACGGTGGCAGACCTGAACGTGGCCGAATCTCAAACCGTGCGGCTTCACGATGGCTCGGAAGGCACTATCAAGCTGCTTGATTTAAAGGAAACACGAGATAATATACGCAATGCTGTTCGTCGAGCAGTGGTAAAGGTTGAAGTCAACGGCCAAACTGTCTCCCTCGTCTCTTCTACATATCACTTGCCCATTACTGTTGCAGGCGTACAAATCGATTGTCCGGTTACCAAGGGCTATCTGCAGGAAAGCAGTAAAGAAAATCCCTGGGGACTAATCAAAGACGCAAGGCTGAGACTCTGGCCCGCCGGCTCACCATGGATAAAACCGGGCACTTTTATCTATCCGGTCAAACAGCAGTGGTTCGCCTCCGATACCCAAATGGCTAATGTGCCGGTCTTCGTGGATGGCGGGGAAGTTCCCAGCAACAAAAATATCTACTATCATTATGGGTTGGACTTTGGCGGGGCCGAGGATTTGGTTGATGTGATCGCCGCCACTAATGGGTTAGTGGTTTCAGCGGGTTTGGAAAAACTGCCCGGCTATGAAAATACACCCGTTACGCCCCGCTATGACGTGATTTATATCCTGGACGACCGAGGTTGGTTTTATCGCTACAGTCACCTATACGAAATCGACAGTTCCGTAAAGCCGGGACTTCACGTTAAAATGGGCCAGAAGATCGGCATTCTGGGAAAGGAAGGCGGCAGCGGCGGGTGGTCACATTTACATTTCGACATCAACAGCAAACAACCATCCGGCTTGTGGGGTATCCAAAACGGCTATGCTTTCATCTGGGAAGCATATCAACATGAATACCAGCCCGAGATAATCGCCGTGGCCCGGCCCCATCATTTTGCCTGGACAGGTGAAATAGTTGAGCTTGATGCCACTCGTTCCTGGAGCCGATATGACAAAATCAAGAAATTTGACTGGACGTTCTGCGATGGCAGTTCAGCCGAAGGCCAGCAAGTACGACGTACCTATGACAAACCGGGAGAATACAACGAAATCTTAAAAGTTACCGACGCATCCGGTAACATTGACTACGACTTTACTGTTGTCCAGATAATCGACAAGAACCATCCTGACCAATTACCACCCACTATTCACGCGGCATATTACCCTACATTCAATATTAAGCCCGGTGACGAAATCACCTTTAAGGTGCGTTCATTCCGTACTACTTACGGCAGCGAGGTCTGGGACTTCGGGGACGGCAGTCCCAAAATAACCGTACAATCAGATGGTAACGTTCAAGTACACAATCCAGAAGGTTACGCTGTCACTAAACACAGCTACAATAAACCCGGTCATTATATAGCTTCTGTAAAACGCAGCAATGAACGTGGTCACGAGGCTATCACCCACCTGCACATAAATGTGGGCAATAGCAATTAGCGCCTTGGTAAGTCATCGGAGGAGGTGTTCCAGGCTTAAGAGATTGCCAAACTCAGAGTGAGCTGCTTACTCACGGCCTTTCGGTAGCCGGTGATAGCGATGCCGCCGTCCGGATGGACTTCGGCAATTGCGTAGGAATTGTTTTCTGGACCGGAGCCTTCAACGAGTGCCTTCAATGTATAGTAGTGAATTCCCACAATGTTGCTGTAGCTCCCTGAATGATGATGACCCTGAAAGACGGCGAGCACTTTGCCGGAGGCTTGCAGAATTTGTCGGACATCGGCTGCGTTGTTCACATAGACCGAACCTGTCCCATCGAGTAGTTGATGAATAAAAACGATCACGGGGCCGAGTGCCGCTGCGAGGTCCTCTCTGAGCCAGTCAAGCTCTTCGGAAGGAATATTGGCGTCGGTCCAGTCAAAATTGCCGTGATCGTAGTCAGTGCCGTCGGCCCTGTAGTTGGCGTCGAGCACAACACAGCGCAGACCGTTCAAGTCGAATGAGTAATAGCTGCGGCCGGATTCTATGTTCGTGTTCTCCACGCGTCTCAGAAACTGTATTTTCGAAACGCTATCCATGTCATGATTACCAAGGACATGAAAAGTCGGCCCATCAAACTGCTGGAGCACCTTCTCGGCGACCTGTAGATACGAAAGAGTCCTTTGTTCAACCGGCGGTCTGTTCTGGTCCTTGATGTCACCGAGTTCGATGAGGAAGTCAACCCGTTTAGCGTTCATCAATGACACGCACTCATCCAGCTTGTCCAGAGACTCGCGGTAGAAACGCGTACCTAAAGTATCGGCATCAGCATAATGGCAATCTGTAACAATGCCGAAACGCACCCTACGTAGCTTGGCACTCGAGGCGCTATTGAGAGCGCAGGAAAGGGGCAATACAGTTAGTCCGGCCAATGAGGCCACTGATGATTTCAGAAATACCCGGCGTGTAATTACCCAATTTTGACTGCCCACCGTGTCGCGGACACGTCGCGACAGGCCCGCCTTGGCCCTATATGAGTTATACATAGTAGCTTCTCTGCCCATCGTATTGTCCACAGGAAAATTTTTAGCAAAAGCCCCTGCTCCTTTTTCAGTATATTATTGCTCATTCCAAGAGAATTCAACGTTTTCTTTTTCACACAACCACCAATCCTAATTCGATTGATATTGAACTTTGTTTTTTTCAAGAGCTTTTGTATATAGGGTTAGCCGCCAGATTTGGTAGAATACCCCGGAAATCTAAGGAGCTAAAATGTGAAAATCAAGAACGTAATCACAATAGCAATTATTGCACTGCCAATCATTGGTTCTCTGGCAAAAAATGGGATTAATTATGGAGCGGACAGTCTTGCCCGCACCTGTGCTGCCCGCACAGAAAACGCGGGTACAGGTGATAAATCGGTAGAGCTGTCTGCCGAAGTCCTTCGTGACAAGATTCGGGGCGGACTTCTCGGGCAATTGCTGGGTAATCTCAACGGCCTTAAACACGAGATGAAATATATCAACGAGCCTGGCAATGTCGAAGAATATACTCCGGCCCTTCCGGATGGGGCCCGGACGGATGACGACACAGACTTGGAGTGGGTTTATATTGTGGCGATGCAGCGCCATAATACGATTATGCTGCCGCCTCATCTCATCGTGCAATTATGGAAGGAGCGAATCAACAAACGTATTTGGTGCTCGAATCAGTATGCGCGTCAACTTATGGACATTGGCTTCGAACCACCGCTGACAGGCAGCATTGTGTTTAATCCATGGGCCGACTTTAATATCTCAGGGCAATTCATTTGCGAGACGTTTGGCCTGCTTGCTCCGGGGATGCCCCAAACTGCGGCAAGAATTGGTTTGAATTACACCCGTGTTACCATCGATGCCGAACCTGCCCAAACAACACAGTTGTTCACAAGCATGATAGCTATGGCTTTTATAACAAATGAGATTGACAATATTCTTGAGGCCGGCCTTAGGGCTATTGAACCAAACTGCGATATTCGACAAATCGTCACCGATGTTTTGCAGTGGCATCGCCTATATCCAAGTGATTGGCGTACAACCCGCCGGCTCGTCAAAGAAAAGTATAGCCGCCATAACGGCGCGATGCGCGATAGAAACGGATATGAGCTTAATACCGCCTCGACCATTGCAGCCTTGATTTACGGTGGGGGGGACTTCGTCAAAACCCTTATGACTGCGTTCAATTTCGGCTGGGATGCCGACAACAATGCAGCCACCGCCGGCACCATCATCGGCCTCATCAAGGGCTACCGCTGGATGATGAAGCAGAACTGGAAAATAGTTGACCGTTACCATAATACGACCCGGGAAGATATGCCGATGGATGAAACGATTAGCAGTTTTGCAGACCGGATTATTGACCTGGCTGAGCGGATTATCACTGAACAGGGAGGACGAAGACAAGACATCAATGGCCAAACCGTTTATCACATACGCTTGGAAAAGCCGGCAAACATAGTCCCGTTATCCAACCTTGCTGGGCAGATCGCCCGCCTGCAGTTCGAAATGAAATCTGCCATCGAAACAACAATAGCAAATGAAAACGATGACCGAAAACTTGCCTTTGCTGCTTATTCGGCAATCTGTCTTGATTTGGCCCAAGACCTTAACCAAAACTACCCTGAACAATGGCCTAAGGCTTTAAAAGCGCTAAACAACTACCCTAAGGTAGTTCAGGTCCTGTTTTTTCATAGTCCTTTCCCTGCGGGCGATGAGCTTCGCAGAAAGGCTATCGCCGCTGGACTCGAGAAACCTCAAAGGAAGATGAAGATTTGGTAGATAAGGAGAGTATAAAATGAGAATTGTCTGGATTTGTCTAATTGTTATGTATTGCTGTGTTATCGTTGTCTCCACAGGCTGCTCGCCATCTAATTTGCAAGACAAAGAGCAATCTGCCTTGGAAGAACGAGGGGATTTTTCTTGGCCCGTAGGAAAGCGGGCCGCCATCAGTCTGACTTTTGACGATGCCCGATTTAGCCAGATTGACCGCGGCCTGCCAATCCTAAATGAATACGGCGTCAAAGCCACTTTTTATGTTTTGGTTCGTCCGTTGGAAGAACGGCTGAGCGACTGGAAAAAAGCAGTTACTAAAGGCCACGAAATAGGCAATCATTCGCTAACTCATCCCTGCTCAGGCAATTTTCCGTTCGCACGTGAAAGAGCGTTGGAAAATTACACTCTCGGTAAAATGCGATACGAGCTCCAGGAGTCAAACAATATTATCGAGCGTTTGCTCGGCGTTAGGCCGGTTACGTTTGCCTATCCCTGTGGACAGAAATATGTAGGACGGGGACGAAATCTCAAAAGCTATGTACCGCTGGTGGCAGAGAAATTTTTAGCTGGACGCGGCTGGATGGACGAGTGGGCCAATGACCCGGCCTTTTGCGATATGGCACAACTAATGGGCGTGGAGCTGGACGGTAAGGATTTCGAGCAGGTGAAACAGTTGTTCGACAGAACGTTAGCAAACGGTGGATGGCTGGTTTTTTGCGGCCACGACATCGGCGAAGGGGGACGACAGACCACCCGCGCGTCAACTCTCAAGGCCCTATGTGAATATGCTCAGGACCCGGCCAATGGTTTGTGGCTCGATACCGTAGAAGAAGTCGCCCGCTATATCCTTAAGCAACGCACCGGCAAGCCAGATTGATTACCTTGGCAAAAAATCAATCCGCCTCTCAGTCCTAAGGACTCCTTACAAAGAAGCGGACGTATCCGTCTTAATACACAGAAAGATTATTGCTGTCGAGGTCGTTACTGTGCTTAGGCTCTCGCCAAGATTCAATCCACATATCAGGTGTGTCCCAATCTAATGTCTGCTGTCCTATCTTTCGACCTTGGAGCCGTATTTGGGATTTGGTATGGGCAACTGAGCATCTACGTCCTTGCGCCAGGCGCCAAGACGCTTCCGGAGCTCCTCAGCCTTTTCGGGCATTCTTTCTGCAAGGTTGTTCTCCTCACCAATGTCCTTCCTGAGGTTATACAGCTCGATGCGCTTATCTTCAAAATACTCTATTAGCTTCCAATCATCCTGGCGAATCGAGCTCACCGGACTGGTCGTGGCGTAATAGTGAGGGTAGTGCCAATAAAGGGTGTCGCGATTCAGCTTGGCAGCTGGGTTTTTCAACAAAGGCACGAGACTAAGGCCGTCCATATCAGCGTTGTGCTTCGGGTCACCGGCCAGGCCGGTTATATCGAGGAACGTCGGGTAGAAATCGATCGAGCTAACCGGTTGACGGCAGACGCTGCCGGCTTTAGTAACGCCGGGCCATCGAACAATTAACGGTGCTCGGGTACCCCCTTCATATAGTGACCCCTTACCGGAGCGAAGCGGGTAGTTGTTAGTGACGGCCTTTTTATTAAACTTGTTGATATAACCGCCGTTGTCAGAGAAGAAAATGATAACAGTATTCTCGGCGATGCCAAGTTCGCTTATCCTGGCTATGATACGGCCGAGGTTTTCATCCAGACTATGTACCATTGCAGCGTATTCGTAGTTCTGATGATGCATACCAGGCTTGACCTTCTTTTTATAGTGCTCGACCAGCTCAGGTTTGCCTTCGATTGGCGTATGGACAGTATGATAGCAAAGGTTGAGGAAGAACGGTTTGTCTTTTGTCCTGTTCAGAACCCGAATCGCCTCGTCGGTTAGGCGGTCGGTTAAGTACTCGCCTTCGCTGCCGAATTCGAGGTGCGGCACATATCGGAACTCCCCGCCCCACCTGCTCGAGCCGCCGTATGGATAAAAAAATGTGGTCGGGGCGCCCCAGAAAGTACCGCCGATATTGACGTCGAAGCCCTGGGTTTCCGGGTAATGTGCCGCGTCACCAAGATGCCACTTACCCACGTGAGCAGTGAAATAGCCGGCCTTCTTGAGCACCTCGGCTATAGTTACCTGTTCATGGGGCATATTACCCTGCGTGACCGGTGGGATAAGCCTTCGGCCGCGTGGCGGATTCGCTGAGCTTTCATACCAGATAGTCATGTGCAGCCGGGCCGGGTACTTGCCCGTCATAATCGATGCACGCGTCGGCGAGCAAACCGGCGCCGCAGCGTAAGCATCGGTGAACCGCATGCCTTGTCGGGCCAGCCCGTCGATATTGGGCGTCTCGTGCAGGTCGCTGCCATAACACCCCACATCCGCCCAGCCGAGGTCGTCGGCGAGGATAAAGACAAAATTGGGACGTGAGGAAGATACCTTCGTTGCTCCGTGCGCACTGGCTGACAAGACACTGTTCGCTGTGAGCCATGCCACGTATTTCAAGAAATCTCGTCTGGATAATCGGCCTACCATAGTTTTTGCTCTCTTTTCCCTTTTATGCTCCTGGTATGCGGATTCTTCATATAATAAAGGAATCCATCTTCCGCACCCACCAAGAGGTCAACAATGCCATCTTTGTTCCAGTCCACAACGGTCGGGCTGGTCGTATGACCGGCCAGGATTCGACTATCGACCATCCCCTTATCACTGAAAAGATGTTTGTTTCGGTCTGTAGAGATGTTTCGAAGGAAACTTATGTTTCTACTATTCACTAAGAGGTCCAATCGGCCGTCAAGGTCCCAGTCCGCGAAACAAAACTTGCGTCTGCCGCTTTTGCCTGCAACGCCGTCGTTCATTCTTAGAAGACCACTAATTTTATTCCTGGGACGGTGTATCGAATCAAATACCGAGACATTTTCACTGGTAAATAGGCGCTTACCCGGCAACAAGATTAGTTTTTGATTTCTTCGCACACGCTGGAACAGAGCCAGATATCCCTCATGGTCCAGCATTATCAAATCGTTCAATCCATCTGAGTCATAGTCGATAACTACCGGCGTGGTTCGCCATTGGGTAGAGAGGATTTTGCCTTTAGGCTCCCACCAGTTCCAGGCCGGTTTAGGAGGCTTGCCGGCCCACTCGACTTCAATGGGTTGTGCTGCTGTGAGTTTAGGATTTTGCCGAGTCCCGATGTTCCTGTACCAGAGGACTTTTCCCCATATCGAATTGATAACAATATCCGGCAGACTATCATGGTCCCAATCGGCCACATTCAGTGTCGTATAGCCCCACTTGGCCTCGCAGGGTCCCTGGATCGAGCCGTTGGGACCAGCCATAATGCGGATGGTCTTTCCATCGGCCCTGAGATATACCGGGGCGGCCCATTTCGGCGGATTGCCTCCGTCGATGTTCTCGATAAATCCAACATAGCCGGCGCTGTTGCCACAAATTAGGTCTTCGTCTCCATCATTGTCCCAATCGAAACTACACGGCGTAACAAGTACACCAAATTTGACTTCATCCGCCTGCTGCTGAAAAAAATGCGGCGGTAAAAATTGCGGCACACCATCAATCACTTCACCCGTATTTTCCACCAATGCCACACGTCCATCTTCCTGGCCTACAACTAAGTCAACGTCTCGGTCCTTGTCCCAGTCCAGCGCCACCGGTACGATCATACACAGGTCCATCTGAAGCGGTTTGCCCATATACGTCAGGTATCGGCCTGCTGCATATCGAGGACGCCTACGGGTGCCGATGTTTTCGAACCAGGTGAATTTGTCAACAAACTCTCCGCAAATCAGGTCCAGGTCGCCATCGCTGTCGAAATCGGCAAAATTTGGAGAAGGCATACCATAGACATCTACGGGTTTGCCGCCGGCAAATATTTTTTCGGCTTTGACGTACTGTGGGGTGTCATTAGTCCCGGTGTTGTGAATCAGATACACATATCCATGCAATGGGCCGCGTATCCAGCGGCCCTGGTTGTCGAAAGCATTATCCCACCCATAGCCACCCCAGTCGCCAACGCCTATGATCAGGTCCAGAGCTCTATCTCCGTCATAGTCACAATACTGCCACTGGTTGGCACGGACGTCCTCTTTTGAGCTATGCACGTTAGATGAAGAATAAATTGTTCGAGTTTTTTTGAACTGATTCCCCAGCTCACGGAAATCTACTATTTCCCTGCCCGGCAGCAGTAAGCGAACCTCCCGCCAACGGCGGGTTTTTTCCGGAAACCAGCGTTGCTGGGCATCAACATAACTCGGCCGAATGTTCCTATGTCCTACGCCAATCCGAACAGCCGGCTTAAATATAGGCATTTTTATATTGCCGCTCTCCGCAGGATGCCTTACGGCAGTATTCTCGAAGAAATACGTTCCGTTGTACGGCTTGTCGGGACAGGAAACAATTATGTCATAGTCACCATCACTATCATAATCCATAGGCAGCGGCCATGCCCAAAGCCCTACACCCAGATCCACAATTAAGCCGGGATTGTTATACTTCACCCGTTCAAGAGTTGCACCGGAACCAGTAGATATGGCACTCATCAGAAAGATTATAACCAGAGCCCGCCAACGGCGGGTTTTGTTCAGAACCCAGCGTTGCTGGGCCGACTTTTTAATTATAGTAGCGTTCATATTGTACCGTTTAGGTATTCTTCAAGATTCGTATAACCGTCCCCGTCCGCATCGCCATTTCCATCAGCAGGCTCATTGGGATCGAATCCATATTGTTTTTCCCAGTCATCCGGCATGCCATCCTGGTCGGAATCTCGAGGTGGTTCGGTGGATTTTAACTCAGGCCAGCCCCCGACCTCTTCTTCATCATTTATGATTTTTCCCGTTCTATTTTTTACGTCGTCCACGATGCGGATGTCCACAGCGTCACGATTTGCCCGCACCTGTGCTGCCCGCACAGAAAACGCGGGTACAGGTGGGAGCGTCGCACCGGCCTCCGCCAGGACCCACTCATAAGCCGTTATTGCATCATCTGTCTGAATCGGTGGAACCGGTATCGGGCTTGATTGTTTATAAGATTCTAAATCTTCTTGTGAAAAATTACTGAAGGCTACCAGAGACCACGGGGCGCCAGGATAAGTGCCGTTCATGCAATTGTCGCAAAAATACGCTTTGGCGGACTTAGTACTTTCTGAAAAAGCAAGGCTTCCTTTTGAGTTGATGCCCATTTGATAATAGTTACCAATAAAGTTCATTTTGGTAATGCTGTTCGTATTGTTTGAACCGTCGGCATTATACCCCGCGGCACGACCTGCCCAGTTGTAAATCACATTGTTTCGGAAATCGAGGGTGAAACCATTCGGGTCTTTACTGCGGTCATTGTAATTGCCGGGACGTGGGAGTCGAGCATAATGATGAGCGTAAAGATTATGGTGAAAGCTGTATCCGTTACCCCAGCCCCCGCGGATTAACGAGCCGTAGCCGTGGGGCCCCTTGTGGTGAATTGAATCATGCAGGCTTTCGGAAATAATACACCATTGGACGGTAACATTGCCCAGTTGACCGCCTGTTGAGGCGGAAAGTGTTTCATCAACGGACCAGCTTGTCGAACAATGGTCGACTATAATGTCTCGACCTGATGATATAGAAAGAGCATCACCCTCGGACTTTGCATTGTCTCCGGGCCGACACCGAATATGGCGGATAATTACATGGTCGGCTGAGATATTGAGAGAATGATCTTTTAAACATATACCATCACCGGGACAGGTTTGGCCTGCTATGGTAATATATGGCTTGGTAATAGCCAATGTTGATTTCAGAGCGATAGTGCCGGATACGCGAAAGATCACCATTCTTGGGCCGTCAGCTTCCACCGCTGCACGTAAACTACCCTGTCCGCTGTCATTGAGATTTGTTACAAAAAAAACCTTGCCGCCCCGACCTCCAACCGACTGAGAACCAAATCCCTCAGCACCCGGAAAAGCGGGTATTGAAACTGCTGTTCTCGGAATGGAAAAAGTCATGAAAGCAGCGAGAAGAGCAACCCGTGCACTGTGCATAATATGTATCCTCAGTTAATCTGATATTGCCGTTTAGGAGAACCTAAACAAATTATTATGACTCCAACCATTGCTATGATAGTGAATTTCACAGGCGAACACAAATACATAACATGTGGGTGCAAACGAAATACCACGGTTTTTTTTGTACCAATTTTCGCAGCGTTCCTATCACCATCACTTCGATATAGAACGACCATTGTCAAGTCACGAACCTCTAACGAATAGGATAGATGTAGTTTTTTCCGGGTTTTACGGAAATTGAGGTTAAATCAGTATCAATGGTTAATTATGATAGCTGGCCGAAAATCAGGCTAATGTCAAACGAGCCCTGATAAAACAAGTTTTGTGTGTGCGCAGGTTTGAATATTCCGGCAGGATGGGTCCAAAAGATTTTGAAAGGCAGTCAACAATTTACCTCATCTGCACTAATTAGTTTCTGTTGCGGAAAACGAAAATCGACGATGTCACCCCTGCCCCCTGCTTCCGCAGGGGTAAACTTGTCCCCGCAAAAGCGGGGAGCAGGGGTCCAGAGCGAAAAAACTGGATTCCCGCTTTCGCGGGAATGACAAATACTGTATTCGCAACAGTAACTAATTACTTACATTCAGTCCGATTTGTATTTTTCCTTTGGATTGATTGATGATTCGTTCGGAGCCCGTGAATATATTTTCAGCGATTATAGCCCGGCTGATGTCTTTCCCGAGTAGAATCTGCGGCTTATCCTGTCGGAACTCACATCCCCGGATTAAAACAGTGCCGCTCTGGGCCTGGATTGCCGGGCGATTGGCCTCTTTGCCGCCCCATTGGACAAACGTACAATCTCCGAAACCAACGGTTCCAGTCCCCCCAATCTTCGCTATCTGATTACACGGACCCCAGAATGCGCAGTTTACAAAACGAACACTTCCCCTATTGCTGTTTGCGATATCAATCATCGTGGGGTCCGGACCATGAAAAGACACAAACTCACCATTCGTAATCAACAGCCCGTATGGGGCACATTGTTCCACGACAAGAGCCGTATAGCAATCATCGGCTCCGATACCAAGGAAGTTGCCGTTGCATACACCCGCTTTGCTTTTTATGAACTTATAGCCGATTTTGTAACCGAAACAGAAGGTGTTATAAACATACTGCCAGTCGGACTTGCCGAAGATGAACGCCTCGCCGTTTTCCATCTGCCATTGAAACAGCCTGGGTTTCATACTCCACCACGGATTGAAGTGAACATTCTCAATTCGTCCGATGTCGTAGATGGCATCTACCATGATGCCTCGCCGGATCGGCTGGCCGTGCACGTCACGGATGAGGTGACGCTCGTTTCGCGAAGCGTCGATGCCGTTGTATGGATTGAGCATCTCCACCGCAAGGACGGCAGGATTTTTGCCGCGCATGGCGATTGCCCAGGGATACGGTTTGGGTATGTCATCTACATTTTGTTGAGGATAGTATATCACCACCCCCTTGAGAGTGCTGTTTGTGTTGAGGGTAATAAATGCGGGCCCCTCCTCATTGCCGGCGCCTTCTGTTACCAGAAACGTGGTGCCGTCGTCCGTAGGTTTGGGAAGTCCGCGGTTCCGGATGCCATTATGGGCCGGCACCGATTGCCATAGTCCCGCCAGCGTGACAGCATTGGGAACGTTCAGATGGCCTGCGAAGAAATAGTTGCCGCGAGAAGCATAAACAACACCGCCTCCGGCTTCTCCCGCCGCATTCAAGGCTTGTTGAAACGCCGCCGTGTCATCCGTTTTCCCATCCCCCACAGCGCCGAAATCACGCACATCCCAAAAATGCGGGCCAAAATCAGCCTGGGGCGTTCTTTTGGCATAGACTCCTGCCGTAAAAAGAGACAATACTCCGAGAAAGATAATACAAAATTGTCTCAAGATCCGTGCTTCAGAAAGATTGTTAAACATTTGTTTCACCTTATCTTTATTTTATACTTGACTGCCTATAGCTGGTCTTTCAGTAAAAAGTTGGAGAACTACACACGCAACGTTGTTAATTATAGTTGACAATATTCTAAACGTCAAGTGCGCAGCCGTTTACTCTTTTGTCTCTCGTGCGCCGAACAGGTCTCTCAGACAGAAGGGCACATATTTCTCCATAACTTTCATCTAAGCCGCGTAGGGCAAGATGAGCAGGAAAGGATGGTATCGGTTCTATGACTATAAAATTTTATGGTTATAATGTGTCTTTCTTATTGCACAGTGGTCTCCGGCGTGCTAAATGGTCTTTGAAATTGTAGTCTTGTAAACTATCATCAGTAGTAATCAAAAGAGAACGGTTATTATAAGAGGAGAACGGCCATGTCGGATTTATTGAAGCGCGAAACTGGACGAGAGCGACGCAACGCTTGGCGGAACATGGGACGACGTGAATTTCTTGGTTCGGCGCTGGGCGCCGCCTTAGCTGCCGGTGCTTGTACATCAGGCACAGCCATCGCCAAGGCGGAGGAAACGCGTTCGCAAACTTATCGAGAACAGTTGGAGACACCCATTGTCACTCGGCACCAGGTAGTCGTAGCAGGCGGGGGCCCCAGCGGAGTTATTGCCGCTGCTGCAGCCGCCCGAAGCGGGGCCGATACGCTGCTCATCGAGCGATACCCCTTCCTGGGTGGGAATGGAACGGCAGGATTGATGAACTGCTATAACGGTTTTCGGAATCAGCGGCCACCCGAGGCGCTCCAGGCTGTCAAGGGAATCCCCGCTGAGTATATTGCCGAGCTTGTGCGGTTAGGCGGCATTATCAAAGACGATCCGTATCCGAAACCCGAACACGATGTGTCAACTGGCGATTTGCCCTATTGTATTGGTTTTGATCCCGAAGCGGCCAAGGTTGCGTCGCTGAACCTGGTCAAAAAGGAAGGTGTCAAGCTGCGCCTTCACAGTTGGGTCGTTGCGCCTATGCTCGACGGCTCACGTGTGGTGGGCATTATCGTAGAATCCAAATCGTCTCGGCAGGCCATTGCCGCCGATGTTGTCATTGATGCCACGGGCGACGGTGACATCGCGGCGCGGGCGGGCGCACCGTTTATGAGTCCCGCCAGGAAGGGCGACCGCATGGGCATGAGTCTGATGTACCGTTTAGGCGGGCTGCCCTCCGGCATCAAAGGTTCTTATGGTGGAATCCGCATCGGCGACCGGGTTGTGAAGTGGGGTCCCGGCTTTGGCGGCGATGGAGTGGACGTTGAGAACCTAACGCGGGCCGAGGTAGAGACACGACTGAAGCTCTGGGAACGAGTCCAGGAGATGAAAAGGAAAACCGGGATGGAGTCCGTTTATCTAATGCAATCGGCGACAGGTATTGGCGTTCGTGAAACGCGTCGAATCCTTGGCGAATACACTGTCACCGAGCAGGATGCCATCAAGGGTACTCACTTTCACGATGTAATCGCAATCAGCTCGAACCCGATGCCGAGCTACCACGGCAAGCGATTTTTCTTTAACCATGAGGGCTTTGAAATTCCCTACCGGTCACTTGTCCCCAAGAATATCGAAGGGCTTGTATTAACAGGACGTTGCATTTCGTCTGAGCAAGCACCGTTCCAGTCCGCCCGCTCGATGGCCCCTGCTATGGCGATCGGGCATGCTTCAGGCTGTGCCGCAGCAATGGCGGCTAAAGATAAAGTGCCGCCGCGGAAGCTCGGCGTCAAGGCACTGCAGAAACTGCTGCTCAGTCAAAACGCCGAACTGCGAATGTAGTCCGCAGGATGCCTTGCGGCAAAGCGGATTATATCGTCTTGTCGGTTTTATGGAGACCACAGATGTTCTGCGATGTTCAATAAGCCGAAAGGGCGATTACCAACGGCAATTCAATCAACGTAAATCCCGTCCCATTAGAGAACTTTCATTATTCAACTGGTTTGGCATTGCGAAGAATATCAGCGTCCGCGGTAATCCCAAGGCCGGGGCCGGTGGGCACATTTATAGCACCGTTTTTCAGCCGCAGAGGTGGGTCGTACCAGGAGCCCGTCTGAGCCAAGCCGCCCTTATACTCGTGGAAATCTCCGATGTTAGGCGTGCACGAGGCGAAGTGGAGTACGTCAACATAACCAACGCCATCTCCGGACATGTGCGGTATAACGGACATTCCTGCCTCGGCGGCCATGCGAGCCACGCGGATGGCACGAATGAAACCTCCGTTATAATGAAGGTCCGGCTGAACGACCTGCACAGCGTTGTTGTGGACCATCCAGCGAAAACGGCGAAGGCTGGTCTCCTGCTCTCCGCCCGATATCGGAATCGACAGCGCGTCTGCCACACACTTGGTTTCTTCCAGATGGTCAAACGGACAGGGCTCCTCGAACATATTAATGTTGTGGTCCTGCATAAGCTTGCCGAGCTCGGTGCCTTTGCGACAGTCGTAGGAGCCATTCGCATCGGCATATATAGTG
>Ga0315555_1000088_pt1 | contig 53892 bp, 45 predicted proteins | sample SalMarSW160380MG_FD_202113 | JGI IMG/M metagenome (GOLD analysis project Ga0315555, IMG submission 202113) | Salt marsh sediment microbial communities from the Plum Island Ecosystem LTER, Massachusetts, United States - Salt Marsh Sediment SW1603-80 ... | reverse complement strand
ATTTCGCTCTGATCGCCCTCCCATGTGCTGACCGAGTCTGGAATACGTGAGGTAATACTGAAAGTTGAATAACCGGGGCCAAAATCCCAGTAGAATTGGTTGTGGTACGGCCCTTCCGGTGGAGCCAGGTTGTTGTGACAGCCGACAATAGCCCGGCCATCCGCAGTGACGGTAACACCGCCGTAGCCGGCATTCTCATCATCCCCCTGCAGCTTGACCTCAGTGCCAAACTGACCCAAGACCGCATCCCAGTTATTGTACTTCATCCCACGACTTACACCAGTGTAGAATACACCCGGCAGGTGCATCCAAGAGAAGTGAATCAGCAACGAATCCGGGGTGCCATACAGATCACTCTCAATCATGCGGCCCATGGAGCCGTTACGCTGATAGTCGTAGTAAGTGTCCCCGACCCAATGCCCCGGAGAAGCGCTTGGATAAGCCCCGCCCAATGCAGTTCTTGGCAACACCTTGCCCGACGCCTGCATACTGGTCTGGGCATCAGGGAAGGAGTATTGCTGCGCCTTGTAGATGAGCGGATTGACTTTCCGTGCCTCTTCAGCTGTTCTGGCGGCATAGACCGTCATTGCCATAAAGGCCAACAGCATTAAGGAGAAAATCGTTAACAATGAAATTCTCCTTGTCATTCGCAACTCCTTTCGAGAGTTTTAAAAGTTCCCATCTTGTTTCTTTACAATTCGGAAACAAGCCTCTCAGTTTTTTGCACCGGAAAGTGTGGTGCTTGTCGCGACAAAGTTACCCTGCTTCATAACTCCTTTTTCTCCACTTGCTAGGTGACTTATAATACTCTCGCCTACGCGGCAAAGAAGAAATCTTACCCATTAACCTGAAGGTATTCTCGCGCGCCTAAAGGAAAGAAGCCCCAGGCTGTGCTCCTGCCCCTGTTGACGCACGAGCCCTACATGGACTTAACATCAAATTTAATCACAGTTCGGGAAAAAGTCAAGTGTGTAACGGTTACTCTTGCCGATGCTTCCTGTCAAGCGTTATTTCGGCCCGAGTGAACTAATGCCGGAGGCCGGACTCGAACCGGCACGGTCTTTTCAGACCAAGGGATTTTAAGTCCCTGGTGTCTACCATTCCACCACTCCGGCGAGACATTGACAGTTCTATGACTGGTGACAAGTTAAGATCAACCAAGAGATCTCGCAAGAGGCTTTTATGCGGCTTCAAAGGGCAGATACATGAAGGAATTTGCCCCTGCAACTTTGTAGGGCAACGAAAAAGAGATCAGGTAGAATGATTTGTTGTTCATTTTTAGGAGTCGTTACAATTCAGGTATAGTATCAAACATCTCGCCGTTTCTTCTTCTTATAATATACTCATAAATCTCACAGAATGACTCATACAATATCGTTAGTACGTCTGAAATCTTTTCGGTTTTCACCACCACAGGTTGATATTTTGTTTTATTTGCTATTCTTATGAAATTCGGACTTTTCTTTCTTGCGATGAGAACATCTGTGTCTTTGATTATATTAATCACACCTTTCATCTTTTCTTTTTTTGCATGTCCCAAGTTTTTGGCGGTATTAATCCTTTTTTCCACAAACAAATGCTCTGAATTCTCGAAAATATCATAAATATAAAAATAATCCATATCGCCCATATGGGTTTCAGCAACATTTTTACCATCATTCGATCCTATACACAGTCTGATTTTTCTCATATTCTCCCCTACAATGCCTAACGATTTGTATGAGGTTCGTGCGTTTGCACTTATTTCTAATTCTCCTTACAATATAATTTATCGAACAATTGGGCACTATAAAAATACTATCGATTGGAAGGCTTGAATTCATAGTTGAAACTATAAAACAAGTTCATCAACGGAACTGTCCCAAGCATTGTTGCGTACGGGGAATCAAGCTGAAGTGTTTGGGGATGAGGGCTAACACAAAAAACGGCCCAGAAAATTCCTCTTGAACTGCATACAAAAATAGATATTCCTACATGCTATGGAGAAAGCAGTATGGTCACCGGTTTTCATCAGCGCGTAATTGAACTCATCAGAAAGATACCTGAAGGCAGGGTTGCCACTTATGGTCAGATAGCGGCATTGGCGGGTCATCCCAGGGCAGCCCGTCAAGTCGTCATGATACTGCACTCCTCTTCTCGAAAAGAACACCTGCCCTGGCACCGAGTTGTCAATCAACAAAGACGCATATCTCTGAAACCTGGCTCTGGCTATGAAATTCAGAAGGCGCTGCTAGAAAAAGAAGGAATAACATTTGACAGCAGCGGTACCATTGACTTTGACCGGCATCTCTGGTCTCCATCCTGATGCGAGGCCATTCCCTAGCCGCAAGCAGCTTAAAGCAATCTCATACACATTAAAGTGTTGCTTGAGAAAATGTCATGCAACATGGCTTATTGTAACGTGTTAATGTGCTGGCCAATTGACTGTGTGGTAAATCTGCTTACACTTTGATGGTCAGCCATCTCCCCCGCCGGTAATAGATATAGAAAATGACCGAGGTTATCACACTGGCAGCAGAGATTGTCCACCAAACAGCGTTCTGGTCGTATGCTAAGACAACAGCGAGAAGGTAAATTGGAAGTGCTTCCAGTGCCCAGGAGTGGATGATATTCATCACCATGGCTGGAGTATTCATACCTACCCCTACGTGGATTTCCTCGATCATAATAAAGGCTGCGATAAACGGGAATCCAACTGCGAATATCCTTAGCATAATAGCGCCGCCGGCAACCGTGCTGTCAGCATCAAAGAACAGACTCATGATCTCCCGCGCGAAGAAAAACGTAATCAGGGCAAACACGAGCATGATCCCTATGCCCAGCATTATGGATTGATCGGCCGTCTTCTTTGCCCGGACATGTTTGTTGGCACCGATATTATGCCCGATCAGGGACGAAAGCCCCAATCCGATGCCAACCAGAAGCATAATACCGAAAGCCGTCACCTGATTGCCTACCCCGTACGCCGCTACTACGGCTGTTCCAAACGGCGCCACCATGCCCATTATTACCAACCGCGCTCCCGAAAACGACATCTCCCCAAACCAGGCGGGAATACCTATCTTGACTATTTTCCACATGGAGGAGACAGATAGCCGCTCTCTGCCTCGGAGGTGCAGCTTGACATTGGTACGATTCCCATAGAACAACAACAGCCCCAGAGAAAGTGTCAGCGCATACGAAAGCACCGATGCATAGGCGGCCCCTTTTATACCTAACGCTGGAAAGCCCAAATAACCAAAAATAAAGATTGGATCAAGCACAATGTTCAGGGCATTCGAGCCTATCATTAGAATCATCGCCATCTGGGGGTTGGCAACACCCCGCATGGCGGTGAAAATGGAGTAAGTGGCATACATAATGGCCATTCCTGCAAACATGATGCGCCCATAGTCGATACCTAACCTCAGCGTTTCGCCCTCAGCGCCTATCAGCCGGAGCATCTGACCTGCGAAGAGAAACCCCACGATCCCGAAGACAGCGCCAAAGACCAGCTTCAAAATCAGAGTTTCTTTAATTGCCTTTTCGGTCTGGTCGTACTGCTTTTCGCCATAGCGCCTAGAGATTACAGCTACCGAGCCGGGGCCGACCAGCGAGTTAAAAGAAAAGAAGAACCACAGGATATTGCCGAAGAATGTTATGGCCGCTACTCCCGCTTCCTGCTGCTGCAGCCGCGATACCCAGTACATATCCACTATGGAATAGATATGCTGAGCCAGAAAGCCGAACATGGACGGCAGCCCCATTTTTATAATGGAATAGAAAACGGAACCCTCAGTATAATCAGCTCGTTTTTTCTCAACGGTGTCGGACATGTGATCTCCTAAGAGCAAAGTAAGATACAAAATATCCTTCGAAAGCTAAAGGGACAAATTGCATCTTAATAATACAGCGGCTAAAAGCAGTCTACAGCATTGCCGGCGGAATATATTGTGGGGATAAAAGTCTTCAACCCATTGTTGACTCTAATCCTGCCTTAATGCTATTGGGATCAACTATTGGTATCACGGTAATAAAGCCGGGTGACAACTGGAGAAAGTGGTGGGGGGAGGATTCGAACCTCCGAAGGCTTCGCCGACAGATTTACAGTCTGTTCCCTTTGGCCACTCGGGAACCCCACCAGAAAGTCCGGAACAAAGTCCCTCTCAACTATAGCCTTAGACCACGCAACCGGTTTGGTTGACAGGTCCCCTTCAAAGGCTGCTGAGCTTTTGGATAATATGTCATAGTCAACAGAAAATCAACTGAAATGTTGGTTAAGAATCCGACGGATTGCACCAGCCTTGTAGCGAGTATGCTATCGGTCTACCTTCCAGGTCGGTATTGGGTGCAGATGTGCGGTATTTACTCCCTGACCATTTCGCTCTCAGCACACGGCACCGATCAACCGAATGAAATAGCCAGCTTGAGAGCACTGAAGTCAATTGAACTTGTACTATCTGCTTTCATTTAGCAACTTGGTTTTCTTTCCTGGTCTCTATACGTTCATGAACAGACCCAAGAACTGGAGGCTCCGCGCCTTCAGGATGCCGCTCAAGCCTTAGTCTGGTACGCTCCAACTCGACAGTCCGACGGGCGGGCAGACTGAAATCTTCCGGCGAGACTGTTTGCCAGTGCGTCAATGAATACTGGAAACCGTATCTGAACTTGAATCCCAGTTCCATCAAGGCTCGAGGTACAATGTGTGTCGGTGTTGCGGCCTTCCTGATCCGTACCGGATGGATTGGATTCTTGAAACCCAACACAGCCTGAATCAGCTTTGATGTCGGCAGCAGTATCCACAATGGTATCGATAGTACCAAAGCGTGAGTGCCAAGGTGGTATTTGATAACGCTTACCAGTTCGCCCAGCGGCTGGGTTGGGGTCTCCACGTAATTGTAACAGAAGTAGTCCCGCTCACTGTCCATTGTAAAATCTATGCTGTCCAGCAGGCCGTAGATATACCCGTAAGATTTGTAGACGCTCGGCGACCCCGGGAAGGCGAAGTAACCCTTCTTGATAGCCTTTATCATGCGGAGGATGTTGCCAGGGTCTCCTGGGCCATACAGCACGCCGGGGCGCGAAATAATCAACCGACGACCTGGGCGGGTCTGTCGCCATATTTTGTGAATCAGCTCAGCCGGATACTTTGACCCACCGTACGGAGTCGACGGCTGGATAGGGGCACGTTCGTCCGTTGAACCACTGGTCGGACCGTACACCGAAATGCTACTGGTGAAGTAGATATTGTTGCACCCGACCGTCTCAGCGTACGCACAGACGTTCCAGGCACCGGCCAGATTTGTTTCAAAATACTCCTCGCGAATGTGACCCGGCTCGCGATGTATGGCAGCCAGGTTGAAAATCCACTCCGGGCGGCTATCGACCAAGTGATTGGGAATTGGCCGTCGAACGTCAGTGAGCGAAGTGCTGATAGCGTTTTCTCCGGCCAGGCTGCTTGGTCTGATGTCAGCCAGATGAACATGGGTAAACCGGCCGGTCTCAAGGAAGTGCCTGGCCAGATGCGTCCCGATAAATCCGGCCCCACCAAAAATCACACAAGAACTCATATTAACCCCCTTGCAGCCAATATCTTTTATTCGTGCTTAGACGAGTTTTTATGCCGCATGGAAGCCTGCTCTCCATGTTGCCCAGCTTGTAGCCTACCAGTTTCAGACTGGTACGGAGAAGCGCCGAGGGAATCATGGAAGGTTTCGTCTTGCGGAGATATCTAAGCTCGGATTTCACATAGCGCATCCCTTCTCCTTCGGCTTGTCCGAATGACTGCCGAATCCAGGGATCACGTGCATGGAAAACTCCGATATCAAAATAGCGCCGGAATTCCTGCGCGCAGCCGTAGTCATGCGAGTGGTAGACCGTCGCATCAGCACAATAAGCAATCCTCCAGCCCGCCTGGATCAGCTTGGACGCAACGTAGGCATCCTCATTTTGGATCGTGTGTGACGGGAATCCTCCTACTTCCATGAGCGCTACCCGCCGCCAGGCCGCAAACGAATTGGAAATGAAGGAGGTTTTGATGCCGTGAGTTGGAACGTCACTTAACCCCCAAACGTGGCTTTCAGATGGGTAGTTAAACAACCGTGCATGAGCCTCAATAGGACCAGCCCCTATTCGCGGCAACTGACGACCGTAGGCCGCACCGACAGTCAAATCCTTGAAAGGCCGAATCAGATTGGCCAGCGCGTTGGGATCAGCCAGCAACGCATCCTGCGTCATAAAGACTATAACATCCCTGTCGTGCAACATCGCTACTGACATCTGGCGGACTCCACCGTGACTGAATTCATCGCGTGGTATAATATGTACCTCAAAGCCTGCTTCGCTTGCGATGTCTGCTGTTCTATCGGTAGATGATGAGTCAATGATAATTGGGCGGCCTGGACTCACGGACTGTGACTGCAGCGCCTGCAACCACCTCACGAAATTCTCCCCAGCGTTCAGCGTGGGAACGACTAGAGCGATCGTATCTTTCTGATCGCTTATGTCTTGGCTGAATCTTTTTTTGTGTACGGAAACCTCAGCGCTTGCCCCTTCTGAAAATCCAATAGAGCTGGGTTGTATACTCGTGCGCAACTTGATTCCCCCTTCGTGTCGTACGGTCTTCGCATCCGTTACTTGTACCCGGATATGGACTATGCCAACTGAAAACTATTAACTTCTCATATTATCGGCACCACTGTCCAATCTTTCACCCCTGCAGCTGAGAATTTCCAGAACCAAGTCGAGCTCCGCAAAGACATGAACCAGATAAGAGTAGATGTTGCGTCTGAAAAAGTCAGGGGCTATTGAAACTATACGGGAGTCACTGCAAGACACAGCGTCTCCACAGCAAGCAAACCGCGCCAAGGTAGCCTGTAATCAACATTATAAGGAATTGGGCAAGCAATCGCATGACATGCTCTCACGCGACGATTCGAACGAACAACAACTGTACAGCAGTACTCCGGCCTCCCCTATAGACCTCTACTTCACTTCCTTCGATGCGGAGTTTTGGAAACTCATACCCCCACCTTATGTCTTGATCGTACGAACTGCGGTGCTCGGACTCGTCTGATCAGGTTGAGTATTCGTGTCGACCGAGGAAACGCTTGCGTAACGTTTCGGCGAAGAGCTCCATATGATTCCTGGTTGCTGCCGCCTGTCCCCTGCCGCCACAGGTCATAAAGAAAGATACCAATAAGCACTATCGCAAAGGAGATCACCCCTGAGAAGAAAATGGTGATAATCCGTCTGGGACCGGATTTGATAGTTGGAAGCGACGGCTGATCCAGTACCCGCACGATTGGAATGTCCTTTTGCGCGTCAAACTTGGCCGTTTCAAGTTGCTTCTGAAGAAACAGGTAAGTAGTGGATTTTATTTGCAGGTTGCGCTCCAATCGCAATAGGTCACGAAGGATATCAGCGTTGGTAGTCGCAGCCCAGTTGCTATTGGCATTACGGAATGACCTCAGATCATCCTCTGCTTGCTCCAACTCTTGACCGGCCCCGACCAGTCTCTCCTCAAGGTAGCGCTGATTCTCTTTTGCCGACGATTTTCGGCTGAAGCGGTTGTAGTTATCGAGCTGTTCCAGGTACGCTGCAAGGATCGCCTGTGATAACTCAGGATATTCTGTCTCAACCGACATATAGACCTCACCCGTGCGCTTGCTTGCCGTAGCCGTCGTGGCGTCTCCGAGGCATTTGCGCAGCTTGTTGGGATCAGTTTTGCCGAAGTACTCGGAAGGCACCACACGTATGGACTTCCCCTTGAACTTGACGTCATAAACCCGGCTGAGGACAGAGTCCTTGATGAGGTTCGACTGTAAAATGAGTGGATAGAGGACAGATGAATTTTCATCTGCAGAGCCCATACCACTGCCTAACCCCACTAACTCTCCAATGGTCGACATTTTGGCTTTGACACGAGAAGGAAGGATGATCGCTTTCGATTGATACACGTTGGGTGTCGTGAACATCACTAGTGCGGTGAGCAACACCACTGGAATAACAATGGCGAAGAACCATTTCCGCCTCCGTACAAGCAAATGCCCTAACTCAAAGAGGTTGATCTCAAACCGGTTTCGCGATCCACTCTCAGAGTCCGGAACCGACACATACTGTGGTACTCCGGATAACCCACCGCTTGGCACTTCTGCGTCGCTGTCCCCTTTTTCTGGATGCCAATTTGTTTCTCTCGTCATTCGGCCCTTTCACATTTAGCTATCAACAAAGCAATCAAATTCCTTGCCGAAATGCCCACACGGGACAAACAACGTAAGCCTCTGCACACCCGTATGTTACACGACAGGCCCAACGGTCCCGGTGGGGCCCAAGGCCCGTGCAGGAACATGTTTCCCAAAGTGAGGTACAAATCTTTCCGAATCATAGTCACAACAGCCGAGCGGCCTCACCTTGTGTGCTGAGTATTGAGCGGTAGACCCCCTCCAGTTGCTCCACGTGATGTTCCATTGTAGTGGGACGGCTCCAGTACTGATCGTAGGCCGCTCTTCCGAGACGGGACGCGATTCCTGGATTTTCTACCGATGCCATGTTCCTGCCGCCTGTCGTGTCAGACCGTACCTCCAGGCTACTCCACCGACTGTTTGAGCACGTCATGCACCTGATGAGCTGCCTTAAGCCAGTCAAAGCGTTGTACGTTTCGAGCCCCCCTCTTTATCAGTTCCGCTCTCAGCTTTTGATCGTTTGTCAACCGCCACATCGCTTCCGCAATGTTATCCATATTGTACGGGTCGACATAAATAGCGGCATCAGCACATACCTCAGGCAGTGAGGCCACATTCGAGGCGACAACCGTACAGCCATAATGCATAGCCTCTAGTGCTGGAAGTCCGAATCCTTCATAAAGGGTCGTGACCATCGCAGCCACCGCTTGTTGATAAAGCCATATCAGCTCTTCCTCACTCACATAGCCCAGAAACAGGATGTCCTTCTCGAGGTATGGATAACTAGAATTGATGCGGCTCTTGAGGCTGTCCACGTATGGGCTTTGGCCTCCAGCGAATACCAAGCGATGCTGTTTCGCAATATCACGCCGATGGAATTGTGCAAACGCATCGATCAAGCGGTCGGCGTTCTTGTACTGATAGTTAGGGCCAACGAAAAGAAAAAATCTATCGCCAATAAGCTGGGGGACAGCTTTGGGTGTGATGGAAGCCAAGTCGTTTCTAATTGCTGCATAGACCGTGACCGTTCGCGGTGAGGCCTCAAAAAAACTTCTCAAGTCCTGAGCGGTGTTTTTGGAGTCAGTGATTACCGTATCCGTTTTGGCAAGCACACTGGGCATGTAGAACCGAAAATAATAGTTCTGAAGCCTATAATTGCGGGGGAACAACAGTGCAAACAGGTCATGTATGGTCAAGACCTGTCTTATCCCATCGACAATAACACCGTGGTGCGTAGGTGAGTAGAAAAGGCTGTTTGAGTTCCACTTTTTTCTGCCGACAATGCGATTCAGTGACAGCAACCGCAGTACCGGGTGGTTTGTAGCGACATGATCAATACTGATCTTGTCATGCCGAATCTGCTCCCCGAACAATTCGGAGACACGCTGCCGATCTCCGATAAGCCTGATGGAGTGAACCTGATCGTCCCTGCAAAGTAACGGTATCAGCTCGGACAGCAGACTACGCGTGTAGACGCCCAGCCCTGTCATCCGGCGACCATTCAGAATCGTTGCGTTTATCAGAAGCTTGAGACTCATACACCGGCACCTTTTCTCTCGCGCCACCTGTGATCACATTGACCGGTGTCAGCATAAGTTTGAGATAGGAACTTGCTCATAGGTGCGCTTCCACCCTATTGGTTCGCAGTATGCCAAGCTCCACCACCAAGAGCAGGGCTATCTTGACAGCCACACCGATCGTACAAAGGACCACGAAATTGCCCGCGGCCATCACACTCATAAATGGCCAAAGGATGAGTATTGTCAGCACGGCGCGAACGATATGTCGGTAGAGAACGCAGTAGTAAAGATAATACAGTAAAGCAAAGAAGAACATGCCAGCCACAAGCTGAAGGCCTATTGCCACTGCATACGGAAAGGTCATAATCAGGATCGCGGGATAAGCCATCGTGTACAGGTAGCCGTGATCGAACACCATGTATGCTTTCTCAGGCCCCAGAATCTGCACCATCAAATACCTCATCCCCACATCTTCAATCGGCGTGTGAGCAGGCGACAGGATATGGTCCAGCTCGTCCTGCCAGTGGCGGGGATCATAAGTGTCGAACGTAAAGTAATCATAGTCAACTGCCCACCAGATTTCTCCCTGATTGGCCAAAAGCCGATTGGTCAAAAAATACTCAGCCGCGGCATCGCTTTCGCTCCGGTAGCGGTAAGTGATAAAACTATAGCACAAGACAACAGAGACGATAGTCGCGAAACACACCAGGTTCCTGATCCTCAAGAGGTTCACCCACGGACGTTTGGCCAGGTATCGCACGAATATCGGCGTGTAGTAGGGAATAATAATCCCGACCAGGGCAGAATACTTATGCCCGGTGGCCAGCAAATAAAGCACAAAAAGGACTATAACAGCGCCATTGAGCGATATCCACTTCCTTTTTTTGCGGAAATAGCCCAGCAGGAATGCCAGTATGTATCCGTAGCCTACCAGGAACCACTCGAGCGGGCCGGATTCCTGCAGGAAGGTCCACCGGTCCATCCCCTGCAGAACGGGTATGCCATATGCCCAGAAGGAATACCCCTCATACACGATTAACAATGCAACCAACCCATAAACGATCAGCTTAAGGTTACCCAGATTGATTGTCTGCCGTGAGATGAGCCAGTCGCGGCGTGTCAGTGGACGGTTGTTGATTAGGCATCCCACGATAAGAAACCCGACGTTGAACACCAGGTAGAAGATTGCCAACCGGGTCGTCGCCAGACTCGTCTCGGTATAACGAAACAGCTCCGGATTATAGACGCCGAGGTCATTATAGAAACAGGAGACCAGCGCCCAAGCCTGTAAACCAAAGTAGAGGACGTAGAGGATAAAAACCTTCTTGAACCTGTGCAGAATATACAGGCCGCTTGCGATGTACAGCACCACTGATATGGCGTTAAGCAGAATCACCTTCTAAAACCCTGACGAATGCTTCCGTCAACTTCTCCATGTTGGCTGGCTCCATGACGGCCGGGTCAAAGTGCGGATCAGTCCAGTACCCGCCTTGCGATCGGCTAATCAGATCACTCATGAAGTGGCAATCAGCCTCATAATCCCGCTCAAAACCGTTAAGTAGCTTGAAAACGAGCGGTTTGAGTTCGGTTATATCGTGGCAGTAATGTACCGCTGAAAGGCCGTCAAAATACATGCGCGCAAAGGTCACTACCGGTATACCCAGCATGGCTGCTTCGTAACCGGACGTTCCGGAAACCGTGAACACGATCGATGATCTCTTGTAGATATCAAAAGTAGACACATCATGACGCACCAGTTTTGTATTGGGAATACGGCGCAGTTGCCTGAAGAAGCCGATGCTTTTCAATCCCAGGAGATTCGAGTGTTCCTTGACAACCAGTGTCGTATCAAACGGAAGGGCACGCCGAATATCCTTGATGAGCTTCAACTGGTCACTGAAGTAGGAACCCAGCACATCAATCGAAGACTCTGGCTGAACGTGCAAAGGATAGAACGCCACACGACCTGACACGTCTTCAAGGTCAGTGTAGGAACAAAGGTGACGTAAGTAGAAACCGTTTACCACGCGCGTGGCCATCCTTTGCAGGCGTTCGGGTAGATCAGGATGAGTTAGGTGCTTGCGACTGCTTACGCGAGCTGACTTGATACGATTCATTGTCGAAGTCACCGCTTTTTTAACTGTAATCACTCTTTCCTTATTCAGCTTGTCGAAATAGAGCGGCACTGACTGCCGTTCGGCAAATTGCTCCAATAGCTCCCTACCCCGGTCCCCGTTGCGACTTTGTACGGTTTCTTTAGCCAGAACCTGGCTTTGCAGATAGCCATCGTTAAAGACGAGTCGCCTGTGGGGATACCGCATATCCCGTGGCGAGAGGAATCTCAGACCCAACTCCCGGCATATCATATACGTAATCAACTCGTTAACGTTGGTCGGCTCCGCAAAAACATGGGTAACTTTCTTGTTTACAAGGAAGTTCTTAATATCTCGGTAATAAAGGTACATGTAATCATTGATAGTCGGCTTGTTCTTGTATCGCACGAATTGATCCATCAGCAGGCACTGATTGATCGACAGGTCTGCGTTTGCCTCACAGGCAACAATCTGGCCCTGCAGCTCCGCTTTCTCGGTCTCACTCAAGAAATCCGACTCGCCATAGACAAGTTGGAGCAAGTCGGACTCCTTGACGCCCTGGCTCAGCAGCCAGTTGGTCCATAACTCGTTGGTGGTGATCCAGTATATACTGTGTCCCCTGGCCGCAAGGTTCTTGGAAATCTCGTAGAACACCCGGGTCAGGTCAAAGATAGAAACAAAAACAATACTGTACTTCATTGATGCATTGCCTCCGGAATGGCGCGTGCTTTGTGGATCTTCAGTTTACTGAAAACGCCTACTTTTTCTTCGGTACTCAGCAGAAACTCGTAGTTCACAGCGTAATGGCCAAGGGTAAGAATTGCCACTACGGGTATCCACACAATCGGATGGCGGCCAAATGTAGCATGGACACCTGCATTTAGCACGGCAAACGGGACAGCTACAGCAATAATCTGTAACATCGGCCTGAGGACTTCCCATGCCCGCATTTCAAGGAAGCGCATCATCATGGCTAAGTATGGGAACACTATGAATATTTCGGCGACCAGCGTCGCCACCAACAAACCGACCAGCCCCATGGACCTCAACAGGATCAGGCTGAGAACGATATTGATGATGCTGGCTACGATCGATATCCAGATTGTCTTTTTGATCAGTTCCAGGCCGGTCAGTATAGTTGAAGCCATCGCAGGGATAGGAGCCAGGAGGTATACCGATAGCATAACCACAGCCATATAGGAATACGGGGCGAACTCCCTCCCTACCCACAAACTCAAAAGATTATCCATGTATGTATAAGTGACCGTTAAAAGGGGCAATATGATCAAGTAAGCATAACGTACAAGGTTGATGAAGAGTGTTCGAATTCTGGCCGTTTCTTTGTTGTGGTGAAGGCGCGCCACCTCCGGTATAATCGCCGAGTTGAGGATACTGATCAACATGCGAATCAAATTTGCGGGACGGACGACTACGGCGTAAATCGCCATTTGGGAGACCGCCAGGTAAAGCCAGATAAGGAACTTGTCCATCTGGTTGAAGATGATACCGATGATCCGGCTCACAAACAGTATCCAGCTGTAACTGAAAAGCACTCTGAGAATACCGAAATGGACCCTCCACCTCATGGGCCGGAAATGCGGTAGCTTGTACAACACAAGACAGATGAGCAATACAAGCCTCACCAACGTCAGCCCAAGAATCACCATGAAAGCAATGTCGATGCGGTGGAAGTATATCGCTGCCAGCATGATCATGATATACTGAACAGCCGTTAGGACAGCATTGAGCGACTTGGTGATGACAAAACGTCTGAGCCCTTGAAGGATCGCAGTAAACGGCAGGGTAAGAAACTGCACAAAGACGTTTATTGAAATAATACTAATTGAAGTCAGGACGGTGGCACGATTGAGGGCGCCAGTTTCATCTATGAACCGCGATGTGATAAAACCAGCGAAGTAGTATAATACCAACGCTAAAATTAGACCCATCATCCCGTAGAAGAGGAGCGAGACTACGAGGCTGTCTTGAATCTTGCGGTTGTCGTCGGCAGCTTCAAAGCGGGCCACATAAGTCATCAATGACCCTTCCATCCCCAAGTCAAAGCACATTAGCAGCCCAAAAATACTAAAGGTGCTCAAAAAGACGAAGGCGCCATATCCTTCCATGCCGAGGTTCTTGATTAGAACCGGTGTTGCCAGCAGGTTCAGCGCCACCAACACAAAGCCGTCGACGCCGGTAAAGACCGTGTTGCTAAAGAGTCGCTTCATTTCACCAACTGCTCAATCGAGCTATAGAAACGTTCACAAACGTGGCCATCGGGCCGGTACAGGTACTCATTTACAAACCGCTCACGAACCTTCAGTTCGTCTTCGGAAAACCCTAAAACGTTTCTGTCGCCATCAAGAAAGCGTGTACATATCTGGTGGAACTCTTCCAGTGACCTCGCCACCAGTATCCCCTTGGCTCGGTGAAACGGCAGAAGGTCTTCCTGCAGCCTGGGAAGGAGAGCGTCCCAATACGTATAGATAACAGGCTTGTTTAGGAACATAGCTTCGATCACAGCGGTTGTCTGAAACGCAATTATCAACTCAGACCGCTGTATGAGTTCATTAGCAAGTGCCGATCCGCCGATCACCCGTAGGTTATCCAGCCTGTATCTTGCCTGCAGATCCGCACGATCAAGTTGCTGGGGGTGCACCTTCACAACAAAGTTGTAGTCCTTGTACCTTTGCGCCAGCCGACAGACCTCATCGTGCGTTTCAGTCTTCATCCCGCTCCAGTTAAGCCCCTCTTTGAGAGCCAAATCCTCCGGGATATAGGCATCATCATGGTAGGAGAAAAAGGTAACAAGTGGCTTCACTGACGGGAAAAGCTCGTCAATGTCATGCCTTTTTTCGGTATAGAACAGATCCGATCTTGGCTGACCGATTACCGTTATGCGGTCGGCCTCTACCTCACGCTTTTGCCAGTATGTTTTTTGTCGCTCACTCCAGACGAAGACATGGTCAGATATACAGGGCGTAAGTTCCCGGGCACGCCTGGCCTCTGCTTCAAACGCGTGCGGGGAGCTTGTCCCCTCCTTGTCGAGAATAACAGTCGGAACTCCATACTCCCTGGCAACCAGAATGAACTCGCGTACCCAGTAGAAATTGTCATTGGCAGTCACAATTAAATCAGGGTGAAACCGTTGCTGAAGACGATTGAAGATTAGTCTGCATTCTTCACGGTAGCGCATCCGGTTTTCTTGAGGTTCACTATCGTAGGCTGCCTGGATTCCTATCACCGGCTGTGAAAAGTAAATCTTGGCCCCCTTAAAGAGAATAGGAGCATCAACTACTACCAGGTTATACAGATTATTAGCATTGGCCAGAGCTTGTAAGTCTGCCCTATAGAAGTGATTTAGTGCCAGTAAGGTCTTTTTTTGCAAATCTACATTGAATACAAGATTGTCCACATATCTCTTCGCTTGCCACCGGTAGATTCGGCACGTAACATCCCTGGGTAGAAGCCATCTGATTCCTCTTTTGAGTTTGCCCACCATTTTAATAATCCCTTTCAGGTTAGTAGCCCGACCAATCTCAAGCTGCAGTGCCCCCCTTGCAAGATCACGGAATAGTTATCGCCCCGACAATCCGCTGCAACACCTTGGCAGCAACCCAAGAACGGGCTGGCTCGCTCGTGGATTGTCTGATGTGAAGACATACCCGGTATTTGTGTCCTCCATGACTCACAGGCAACTGCGCAACTGCAAAAACCTCATTCCTTTATCGGTCTATTTGTAAATTACTTTACTGAGAGCATGGAAAGCACTTTCGTTTCCAATGCCAATGTGCGCACCTGCGTCGTCTCACGACCCACTCTTGGCCTTCGCGGACCTTCAAAGTAGCCGGATGTGACCGGCGAGCCGTCAAGCGGGATGCCACTGAGATCGGGGTCTTCTATGGTTATGCCACACACTCAACCAGCTCTTCCTTGGTAATGTTGCCGGATATGATAATGTCGGCGATTTTATCGCGTAGTTCGTTGAACATAATATCCAGGATACTCATATTGTAAACGAACTCTCTTGATAGCTGTCGGTAGACCGGGTGGCAGTACTCCTGAAAGTACGGTTTGATGCCGTAACGGTTCAACTGGTCGATGTCGCCGTAGTCCTTACCCAATGCCCCAAAAACGAATATATCACCGTCGACTTTTTGAGTCAGCTCGATGACATAATCAAGTTTTCGCGAAGTGATCTCCAGCTCTGAGGCGAGGAGGATTTTAGTTCGAATATCCAGGTAATCCAAGAATATCGCGGTCAGCTCGCTAACATATTCGACCAAAAAGCGGTGCTCCTTTTCCAGAATCGGAGCAATCAGAGGATAAACCGTGTCGAAATAAGGCGCCTTGCAATAGGCCTGTTCGATGGATTTGAGATGCTTTTTCCTCCAAAAATGATCAGACACCTCGATATCGGCGATAGTCTTGTCCGTATGACCCTTCAATCGGACAGGTATAGTCAGCATCAGCTCTTTCCCGCCGGAAAGTACCATGTTCCTATTGATAAAGGAGTTCTTTTCGAACTGAACGTCGTCCATGACAACAAAGATGTCAGACAACACAATTTTATGGAAATAACCTAACCAAGGCAGGTATGCCGGTTGGTGTGCGGAGACAATCATCTGAAATCCCACCTCGCCAGCGTTTTTTCAATACGTTCAACATCCCGATCACTGAGACAGGGATAGATCGGAAGTGATAGTATGGTCCGGGACGTCTCCTCCGCCACAGGATAGAGGCTGCGATCAAGTTCCAGATAGTTGTGCAGGAGCTCGCGGTTTTCCAGGGGCACTATGCTGCCGATACCTCTATCTGTCAGGTAACGCCTACATCGCGATAGCTCGTTTTCCGAGGGAAAGTTCACCAGAAATCTAAAGAAATTGATGCCGTCGTTCCGAAAGGAGTATCGCAACCTGTCATCCTGATTGATTGCCTTGCAATACCGTTTGCCGATCTGTCTGCGACGCTCAAGAAACCAATCCAGTCTATCGAACTGACTTAGAACAAGTGCCGCCTGAATGTCAGACAGCTGGAAATTGAACCGTGGCTTGTACTGCTCAGGGCAGTCAAAGTTTATGTAATCGTGGAGGACCTCGACATCCTCCCTCTTCTTTGCCACCACTGCCCCACCGTAGCCGCCGGTTACAAATTTGGTGGCATAAAAGGAAAAAGTAGCCAGATCTCCTTTGGAGCCGACCGGTTGTCCGTCAGCATAGCTGGAGCCAAGCGCCTGGCAACAGTCTTCAATAATCGGAATCCCCAGTTGCCTGATACTTTCCAATTCGCACGGGATGCCGTATGTATGGACTACAATAATCGCTTTTGTCCGGCCTGTAACATGCCGTCGAACTTCATTAGTAGTAAAAGAAAGATTATCCTTGTTGATGTCGGCGATAACAGGTTCAGCGCCAACCATCATAACGGCGTTCAACCCAGCGGTGCACATATAGCTGGGCATGATAACCTCATCACCGTTCCCAACGCCGAGGGCGTAGAGGGTTAGGTAAAGGGCAGACGTTCCACTGGAACAGACAACACAGCCGTCATCAGCATCAAGAATCAGACGACTTATTCTCTTTCCCAGTTTCTGCGATTTTTCACCGTAGGCGACCCATCCGGACAATACGGCATCATAAACCGCTTGGGAATCGCTTTCATCCAAGCACGGCATATTATGCGGAATAGGAACCGGTGTGTGATGATCTTGCAGACCGACGTCGTCTATTTGCGTATCTTCAGGCACTGTTTTGCCCCCTCATCCTTTGAAGCTGCGTCATAATTATGAATCCTAACCGTAAAAACTTCAGCAACCGTCTTTGCGAGGAGTCCGCCTGGGCGGACGACGTGGCAATCTTTTGTTTTGCAAATAACTACACAATAGAGATCGCCACACCCCCTCCGGTCGTTCGCGATGACGCTGTCTTTATGACACAGCCTCCTTCGCTCAGACATTATTCGAGATGGTTCAACTTGATCGGTTCGTTCTTGACGATATTCCGTCCGACGCGCCGTCCCAAGATAAAGTCGACGTCCTTTGGCTCAATGCCTCCTTCGGCACCGATCCGTTTGAAGGTGATCTTGTTAATTGTTATCTTTTCGCCACAGGCGAGGTTTTGACCGGCAACCACCTTGCGGCGGCAAGCCTGCCTCATCTCTTGTTCCTTCTCGGTCGGACACAGCATCGGGGAGCCGATGGCTCTTTCAATGAACCTAATACTGTCGACATATTCTTTTAGCTCCTTCGTGTCGATCGAGAACCAGTGATCCGGGCCAGGCAGGTTTTTATCCAGGGTGAAATGCTTTTCGATGACCGTCGCGCCGAAACAGACCGCACCGACTGCAGCGGCCGATCCTATAGTGTGATCAGAAAACCCCACCGGCACATTGAAGGCGTCTCGAATAATCGGAATCTTACGAAGGTTAACCTGCCCAGGATCAGCCGGATATGATGACACACAATGCAGGACGGTAATATCATCGTTTCCGCAGGTGCGTATCGTCCGAACAGCATCCTCAATCTCATAAGCGTAAGCCATACCGGCAGAGATAATCATCGGCTTGCCCTTGGAAGCGTAGTACTTCAGAAGCTCCAGGTTGGTTAGATCATCCGAGCCAACCTTCAAAAAAGGGAGGTCAATAATTGATAGCAAGAACTCGAGATCGGACGGGTTCTGTGCCGTCGAGGAAAAGGCGATGCCAACTTTATCACAGTAACCGACTATCTTTGACCACTCATCCTTGGTGAACTCGTACCGCTTGAACATATCAAGCATCGACTCTGTGACCACCTTCCCTTGCGACTTGTATATATAAGTCTGATTCGGATCAGAAACGAACTCCTCTGCTTTGAAGGTTTGAAACTTAATGCAATCGGCGCCGCTCTCCCTGGCAACCGATACCATTTCCCTGGCCAGCTTGACATCTCCATTGTGGTTTATACCGGCCTCGGCTATTATGAAAACGCGATCTTTGTTTCTCATTTATTCACTCCGGTCTGAGGTCCCGCAAGTGTGCCAATTTGCAGAAACCTCATATCTCCAACCATCAGCAGGCTCGCATTGAGATTATCCCTTTCCTTACCGCAACGTCAACATAAAAAGTCAATCTGTTCCCTCAACTCATAACTGAGGATAAGGCTGCCTTAACAGACAAGATCACCCAAACCAAGTTGATCCTACAATATCAATCTTCGCCCAAGTTCAAATGCTTCGGCAGCTTCAACTCCAATGCTAGCGCCCCGCCATTGAGCAAGATGCTCAAGCGCCTTGACAGAACGGGAATGTGGCCACGGACGCATTTCAGATTCATAGGCTTGTAGCGCCTGCAATTTGAGCTCCAGTGTGGTGGAGATGTCCACAAACCAGTTGGGCGTAAACGGACTCGCTGAGCCGGGAGGCTGCCATTCAGTACTCGAAGCTACTTCGAAGAATAAGAGCGTTCTTACACCTTGATTCCCGGGCATGGGCCGGCAGGAGGTGACGACAGCTTCATGGACACGTCGGTGGTCGACGTTCAAATCACCACCATGGTGCGTATAGACGATATCGGGTTTGAAACGATCAATGAAGCCTTCAACAACTTTTACCACGTCAAGTCGTGCAAGAGAATCCATGCGGTTGTCCGGGAAGTCATTCAACTCCACTGTCTTGACACCGAGTATCTCGTTGGCTCGGTGGGCCGCTTCACCGAGCGCGGACAATTCCTTTTCTTTGTTCTCACGGTTACTCTTTTGGTCCCGGCTTGTAATACCCTCGGCAAGAATAACAACGTGCACCGTGTCGCCGCTTTTGGCGTGGCGAGCCATAGTGCCGCCGCAACCGAGAACCTCGTCGTCAGGATGCGCTGCTATCACAAGGACAGTGTCACTCATTATCCACCTGAGTATTCATCATCCAAGATTGTTGTTCTGCCCTTCACATCATGTCCGGTTGGTTGCCAGTACCAACCTCTATACGTTGCCTTTCCCCGTCGTTTCGTAGTATCTGCTCCACAGCCAGTCTACAACTGTTGGCCCACTCTTCGGCAAACAAAGCGAAGATAATAACATCTATGTACCTTCCATCTTTGAATGCATGCCGCTTTCTTTATCCTTCCTCTATGAACCCCAGGCGTTGGAAGAATCTCTGACTGGCTTCGTTGAAATCGAACACCTCCCCACTTACTTTACAGAGATGCTCTTCCCCGAATATGTGGTTCATGGCAAGATAACCCAGTATCATGCCGCTTCCGCGCGGCAGGTCGGTCTTACCCAGATAAAACCCCCACATGCATGTGCCATGAGTGCGGTTGATCTGATTGAAATAGGCCACTCCTGCTGGCTGTCCCTGATGCTCAAATATGAAGTGCAATGCGATCAAACTATCCTTAACACGACTGAACCAAGCGCGGTGCTCCTCCATCGAGATAACATGGTCAGTGTACCCAAGTCGCATAATTCGATCCGAGTTACGCCATTGTAGTACCTGTTCCAGGTCCTGCTCTTTTAGTTTTCGAAGGTTGTAGTCGTCAAAGATTAGCATAACTTATATCCATAACAACAGCAATAACTACATGACAAAATCAGCTTGGCACTACTCAGTCTAAATGTTTTTCCAGTCCAGCGCCGATCAATTCTGATACTGGCGTGTCCCACCCCTTACATAAAAGATGCTCGACCCGCTTACGGTCGCGTTGGCGAAAAGTCGGGAATCCTTGTGGTTGAGCCACGGCTTTCACCTTGCCGGTTTTGATGTCGGCCCAATGCCTTCTGAAAAGGCTATTCATAGCTTCTATCAACCGATCGTAGCTGGTGTGCAATGTATCATCCGGTTCGAAATCAACCCGTTCCTGGGCGACTATGTCACCTCTGTCGACGCGTTCGTTCATATAATGGATAGTAACTCCTTTGGGGGTATCGTAGATAAAACTCCACAAGTTAGGGTCCGCCCCTCGGCACCACGGCAGATAAGAAATATGCAGGTTGATAGCGCGCTTTGGGAACCTGTCAAGAACACTTTTGCTGATGATGTAGTTACACCCATAACTGATAAGGAAGTCGGCCCACCAGACCAGTTCGCAATCGGCCGTTATCTTGTCAGACGTACATTTCACCGCGTCGCCGAATGAGGCTATAAATTCCATCAATTCTTTTCGTTCAGGGCCTAAAAGCAAAATGTTCATGACGCCGCCTCAATCCGACACAACTTCATAACCTCCCCACAAACGCGTCCTGTCCCAAGGCCGTCCACCAACGAAGCTGCTTTCTCGCTCCACTTCCTGACAGTTTCAGTTTGATCACAGACTCTTTCGAGTTCTTCCTTTATATCATCAGGAGTGAGGTCGGCGTAATAACCCAGGTACTTTCCTATCCCAGCGCTGCCACACACCTGAGCGACATACCGCTCGTGCTCGGCAGTAGCGATAAAGATCGCTGGAAGACCAAGACAGCATCTTTCCCAGGTGGTCGAACCTCCCCCGCCTATGGCCAGATCGGATTCAGACATCAGTTCAGCCATATTTTTCACTTGACGGTGCAGTCGGCAACTGGGAAAAGACCGACACGACCTTTCAAGCGACTTATAATATGGGTTGGCGGCCCCGACAATAACATCAATCACGATATGCGAGCGACCTAACCTCTGGATTGCTTCCACTACCTTTAAGGTAACATTATTCGAATCAGCGCCGCCAAAGGAAACCAGTACGCGCCGAATATGGCCATCACGTTGGCGCATAGTCTTTCTCTCCATGGTGAATTCAGGCCGGAGGAAAGCGAACTGCGGACCCATCAGCTTCCTGCAGTGACCAGGCACCAATCCATCATAGCGTATCCCGAGCTGGTCGTACAGGTCTTGATCCAGCAGCAGATCGCAATCATGCCGGCGGTTGGCCAGATCGTCAATAACCATAATGTGCTGGGCGTGGGGACGCAGACGCTTTTCCCACTTTTCGTCCAGCGCATAATGGTCAACAATCAGCCAATCAATGTCGGATTCACCCAACAGCGCCGTCAGGGTTTGATCGGCATCGGTTGCCCAGTCAGTGCCCAGCCATCGGGTATAATCCGACGGAACGTCCCCATCGACCGACTCCCTGCCATCGAAAGGCAACAGGAAAAGTGAATATCCCTTCTCCCTTGCCAACCAACTCAGATTCCCGGGCAATTCACGACAAACGAAAGAAACATCAGCGCCTTTCTCCCGCAGCATATCAGCAAGAGTAAAGCATCGCATGAGGTGCCCGCTACCGATTGAAGTTGACGAATCGGTTCGGATAACGGCCTTCATTGCCCGTAGGCCTTCTGTTCTATGTTTGCGTTGATCGCTGCCCAGTCCGGGTGTCTGTCAAGCAGGGTCAGGCAGTCCTGCATCGTGAAGTGGCGATTCGTCGGGTAGAGCGCCTCCATTATTCGTTTGATTAACTCAAAGTCCTTGAGAGTGTCCACTGTCCACCGGTAGTGACTCTGATCTTCATAATGGGCGATGTTGGCCAACCGATACCGCTCTGGATGCCGATAAATAAACGGCGTCACATGCTCTCGGTCCGGTTGGGCTGTCGCTTCGACATGAGCTTCTTCGAGCACCCCATAAGGAAAGACCTCGCAATCCATTCCGCGTGGGTAGCTGCGTTCAAGGGTATTTGAGACATAATCATATTGTTTCGCATGATTGATATAGAAACTGATAACTCTGTCAATGATCTCCGGATCGATTAGGGGACAGTCGGAGGTAACTCGTACTATGACGTCGGCCCGATGTGCCTTTGCCGCACCGTAATAGCGAGAAAGCACATCCTCTTCGGAACCACGGAACAGCGAGACGCCAACTCGCCGGCAAAGGTCAACAATCGGTGCATCGCTTTCGTTAGTGGTGGCCGCTACCACTATCTCCTGGGCAAACTTTGAGCGTTCCAGCCTCTCAAGCTGATATTCCAGGAGTGACTTACCCATTATCGACTTCATTACTTTTCCCGGAAGGCGCGTGGATGTCATGCGCGCCTGGTTGATAATGACAACCTTCATGCCGTTGCTCCCAGTGCAGCCTTCAACGCTCTGATGATCCTCTGGCAATCCGCTTCAGTGAGATCCGGATACATCGGCAAGCTGAGAGCCCTGACGTAATACCGCTCGGCCTGTGGAAAATCACCTGGCCCGGTGCCATAGCGCTTGCGATAGTAGGGCTGAAGATGAACCGGGATATAGTGCACCTGTGTACCGATCCCAGCTTGTCTCAGACGATTCATCACCGCTGCCCGACCAATGCCAAAGCGCTCGAAATTGATCTGCACCACAAACAGATGGTAGGCGTGCTTTCTGTTGGGAAGCACCGTCAGGGGACGAACCGTGTTGCTGTCGAAAGAGCGTCCTATTAGTTCACGATAGAGTGATGCAATGCGGCTACGGCGCTCGAGCGACCAAGGCAGCCGCGTGAGTTGGCTCATTCCCAGAGCGGCTTGTATGTCCGTCAGACGGTAGTTAAAGCCGATCTCCTGCATCTCATAGTACCAGGGGTTCACGCTCCTGTCTGGAGAAAGGGCCATCTCCCGTTCTGCGAAGTCCTCCTTTTGCATACCATGATTGCGAAAGCGGCGCATCCGCCTGACCAATTCGGCATTTGCAGTTGTGATCACACCACCTTCCCCTATGGCGACGTGTTTGACGGGGTGAAAAGAGAAGGCCGTCATGTCGCTATGCGGACTGCCACCGAGTCGGTAGGCCTTGTTTTCATACTCGTATTCGGCGCCAATGGCGTGGCAGGCATCATCGACAACCCATGCACGGTGAGCTTTGGCGAGAGAATATATCTGAGGCAAATCGGCTGGCTGGCCGGCAAAATGCACTGGGATAACAGCCTTTATTTTCTTCTCCGCATCCGCCTCAAGGACCCGAGCAAGAGAGTCGACATCCATCAATCCTGTGGCGGCGTCTATATCAACAAAACGCACCTCCGCCCCGACAAGACGTGCACAATTAGCTGAAGAAAGGAAGGTATTGGGAGTGGTAACAATCTCATCGCTCTCCCTCAGCCCAAGAGCAAGCATGGCTAAATGCAGCGCCGCCGTCCCACTGGAGCAGGCAACCGTCTCAGGAGCCCCAATAAACTCGCCCAACTTTTTCTCGAAAGCCGGAATAGCTGGCCCTTGTGTCAACCAGTCTGACTTGAGAACAGCTACGACCGCTTGAATGTCGTCATCAGTAATGTGCTGTCTACCATATGGCAAGAACTTCGCTTCGCTCACCGGGGCAGCATTTGTTCGATCCGGTTGTTCTGCGGTAGCGGTATGCTTGCCTTCGGCACCCGCTTCAGGGTTCACTTCCTTTCCCCCTTAGCAGCAAGTTCAGCCGGTGCAATATCCGACATGCCCCGGACTATTGAAAGACGCCGCTTACCGTCGCCCCGGTGTGGGTCATCGACCGAAAAGCTGCTATCGACATGCTCCTTGATGAGCCTCCGAAGGTCCGGTACAGTTAACCAATCAGTGTTGGTGCCACTGTTATATTTGAAGCCGGAGGGGCAGTGATTACCACTAAAAGCTTCCAGGAATCGCTCCGGGTCCCACAGCGGCATTGAAGGTAGAATAACATAGTAGTCTGCGAACTCGATGGTATTCATGGCATCAGTTTCAGTAATCATCTCTTCGTGGAGCTTTTCGCCTGGCCTGATGCCTACGATCTGACGCTTGCAGCCGGGCGTAATTGCTTCCGCGACGTCGGTAATGTGGTAGCTTGGAATCTTGGGCACGAATATCTCCCCACCCCACATGTGCGCCAGGGCATATAGAACCAGATCGACACCCTTCTCGAGCGTGATATTGAACCTGGTCATCCGCTCGTCGGTGATGGGCAAAACTTCCTCGTGGCGCTTTTTCAGGAAATACGGAATCACGCTACCCCGGCTGCCCATCACGTTGCCATACCGCACAACGGAAAACTTGATATCCCGCTTGCCCTTAAAGTTGTTCGCCGAGGCAAACAGCTTGTCGGAACAGAGCTTGGTGGCACCGTAGAGGTTTATTGGGGCGGCCGCCTTGTCAGTGCTGAGAGCAACAACCTTCTGTACTCCTTGGTCGATTGCTGCCTCAATCACGTTCTGCGCTCCCATGATATTGGTCTTGACAGCTTCAAAGGGGTTATATTCGCATGCCGGCACTTGCTTCAAAGCAGCTGCGTGAATGACAATATCAGCCCCTTCCATGGCCTGCGTGAGTCTCCCTTTATCACGAACGTCACCGATGAAGTACCGCATTTGCGGAAACTTCGACGTTGGGAAGACCTGACTCATCTCAAACTGTTTCAACTCGTCGCGCGAGAAGACAACCACTCGCTGCACGCGTGTATAGCGGGTCAGGATAGTCTCAACGAACTTCTTCCCGAATGAGCCTGTGCCCCCCGTAATGATGATTGAATTGCCCGACAGCATACGTGCCTCCTTTATCGGCACGCATGCTAATCGCTTGAGATATTTTTTTCAACAAAAAACAGGGCTGTCAGTCGTTGATTTTGAACGGCGAGGCGGGGTCGTCTTCGTGTCGTATTTCATCCACTGGCTTTTTTCGGTCTTTACCCGCAAAGAGTCGATTGGGAGCGTTGAAGACAAGGCCGTCCACTTGGCCGATGTTCTTGTAACCATGAACCACACCGGGAGGTACAATAACGATAGCATTGAACTTCTCACCCGCTTCCAACTTGAATTCCTTACCGTATGTAGGAGAATGTGAGCGATTGTCCCACAAATAGAGGCGGAATGTGGAAGGACCAATAAAGCAAAAAACGTCGGCCTGATCGCGGTGTTCGTGCGGCCCCCTGGCTACGCCCGGTCGCGTCACGGAAACGTAGGTCATTACAGGATGATACTCCCGGGGTATCTCGTCGTGGCGGAAAAGTTCCATCAACCACCCTCGGCCGTCAGTATACCGCGTCAGCTCCCTGATAATAACGCCGTCTACCTCACATTGCATTTGAGAAGAGCCTCTCCATGTTTTTATCAAGAAAATCTTTAAGAGCTACCTTATAGCCTCGCATTACATTTAACCCGGCCTTCTTCAGTCTTTGATTCTCAAGTGAGGAGCGCCTCGGACGAGGTGCCGGGCGGGCGTACTCCTCTGTACGACATGGTTTAACTTCAACGTCCATCGACAGAATGTCGAAGATATCACAAGCAAATCGATACCACGACACCTCCCCCTCTGATGTGCAGTGAAAAAGTCCGCTCAGTTGCTTGTCAACAACGACCTTCGTTTGTCCCGCAACATCAAACGTCCAGGTTGGGTTGCCTATCTGATCATCAACCACCTTGAGCGATTTCACTGACTGTGACTGCGCTTGAGCGTCCAACTGCTCAAGGCCCAGCTTGATCATCGTCTTGACGAAGTTCTTCCCTTCGATTCCGTACAGCCATGCGATTCTCAAAATGACATAGTCATCCAGCAGGTCAACTACCCGTCGCTCTCCTTCGAGCTTGCTTTTGCCGTAGACGGACATCGGGTTGACGGAATCTGTCTCCACATATGGTGATTCTTCGGCTCCGTCAAAGACATAGTCCGTTGAGTAGTAGACCATCCTTGCACCGACTTCTTTACAAGCGCGGGCGACATTCTCAGTCCCGCCTGCGTTTACAGCCATCGCCATCCGTTGGTCTATCTCGCATTCGTCAACATCAGTATAGGCGGCGGCGTGAATAACGATGTCTGGTTGTACGTCCCTCACATAAGCACGAACATTGCTATAAAGCCGAATATCACAATCTTCGAGGTCAACCCCGACTACATCATAGGCTGAAGAAAAAAAAGGAACGAGTTCCCGTCCGAGCTGTCCCTCGCTACCGGTCACCAGTATCCTACGCATCACCATCGACCTCGCTCATGACGTCAAGAAGATACTTTTTATACGAGTTGTCAGACATGCGGTCCAGAAGCGCTTTCATCTGTTGCCGGTTGATCAACCTCATGCGATAGGCAATCTCCTCAATGCAGGCAATCTTCTGCCCCTGCCTTTTCTCGATAGTGGCAATGAAATTGCTTGCATCGAGCATGCTCTCGTGTGTGCCGGTATCCAGCCAGGCAATGCCACGTCCTAATCTGATAACCTTCAGGTTGCCCTTTCTCAGATATGCTTTATTAACGTCGGTGATTTCAAGCTCACCTCGCGCCGATGGCTTCAGGCCTTTAGCTATCTGCACCACCTCCGAGTCGTACAGGTACAGACCGGTCACGGCATAGTTTGACTTGGGCTGGGCCGGTTTCTCCACAATCGAAATCACTTTGCCGACCTGATCGAACTCCACTACCCCGTACCTTTCAGGATCCTTCACATAGTAACCGAACACTAAGGCTCCCTCTCGAAAGCTTCTTGCTTCACGCAGAAAATCATAAACTCCGTAAAAGACATTGTCGCCGAGAATCAAAACGACACTATCACCATTGATAAAATCTTCGCCGATCAAGAAAGCCTGAGCAATGCCCTCCGGTTTCGATTGCACTCGGTAGCAGATATGTAAACCGAGAGAATGGCCATCTCCCAATAACGCCTGAAATTTGGGCGTATCAACAGGGGTTGAGATGATAAGGACCTCGGTGATACCAAACAACATCAATGTCGAAAGGGGGTAATAGATCATCGGCTTATCGTAAAGCGGCATCAGTTGCTTACAAGCCGTCTGAGTCACCGGGTAGAGACGGCTACCACTACCTCCAGCGAGGATTATACCCTTATTAACCGGTCCAGCCATCCATGCTCACCTGTTGCTGTACATTTTCTCGTAGTATTGCAAGTACTGCCCGGTTATGCAGTTTTCCATCCAGTCCTCATTGTCAAGATACCACTTAACGGTTCTTCGCAGGCCTTCCTCGAATGTAAACGACGGCTTCCATCCCAACTCCTCCTGAATATGGGAAGCATCAATGGCATAGCGACGGTCATGACCGGGGCGATCTGTGACGAACGTAATCAGCCTTTCCCGCGGCTCCCCACCCAGCATCTCATCCATGATCCGGCAGATCTTTCTCACTATCTTCACATTCTCAATCTCATTGTGGCCGCCGATGTTGTAAGTCTGGCCGGAACTGCCGCTGTGGAAAACGAGATCCAGCGCCCGGCAGTGGTCTTCCACATACAGCCAGTCACGTACATGTTTCCCATCCCCATAAACCGGAAGCGGCAAGCCTGCTGTGGCATTTCTGATCATTAGGGGAATAAGCTTCTCTGGAAACTGGTAGGGCCCATAGTTGTTTGAGCAGTTCGTTGTCACAACATCGAGCCCATATGTATTGTGATAGGTACGGACAAGGTGATCGCTGGAGGCCTTGGAGGCGGAATAGGGTGAGTTCGGGCGGTACGGCGATGATTCAGTAAAAAAGCCACTCGCACTAAGAGAACCGTACACTTCATCCGTCGAAACATGGTGAAACCTGAAGTCGCCCGTCTGCGCGGCCCGCTGCCGCGCCAGCTCCAAGAGGGTAAAGGTACCGATGACGTTGGTCTGAATGAACTCCGCTGGCCCCGTGATGGAGCGATCTACGTGTGATTCCGCAGCTAAGTGAATGACGCTGTTCACGTCATAGCGGGCAAAGCAGTCTTGCATGGCCAGCAAGTTACAGATATTGATTTTCTCGAAAGTATAGTTGGGGTAGTCTTCAATTGGCTTCAGGTTAGCTAAGTTGCCGGCATAGGTGAGGCAATCAACATTTATGAACAGATAGCCGGGGTATTTCGGGACCAGGTACAACAGAAGGTTCGAACCGATAAAACCGGCTCCGCCCGTCACTACAATCCTCTTTGGAAACCTGTTTGCCTCAACCATGAAACCACAGAAGCTTTGTCTTGCCCCTTCTCTTTATCCATACATACACATGTTCGAAGTTCAGCACAATAAAAACTTATGGTTGTATTTTTAATTTAGTGCAAAGACAAGCAACCAGAAACCAGCTCTACAGAGCCCGCAAGCTACTACCTACCGCTTGCTGAACTGGCAGAATTAACTTGCGAGTTAATAAAAAAGTGGCGCCCCGCAGAATTGAACTGCGGACACACGGATTTTCAGTCCGTTGCTCTACCAACTGAGCTAGGGCGCCAGCTTATTATGACAATTTAGACGAACAATTAATGAGGTTATCGACCAAAGTCAATCGAAATTCACTGCTGCCTGAAGATGTACTGCTTTGTCTGCGGCGATAAAAGAGAATACAGCGCGACACCGGAAAGGATAATCAGCACAACACTCTCGTAGTGGGAGTAGCCAAACAAAGCCAGCACGATAACAAGACAGTTGATAGCTACCAGCCCGTACCACCCCCAAGTTTTCAATGCCTTGTATGCAAAGGCCACAGTAATAAGAAGAATACCAATAAGTCCAAAGATGATAGGTTCTCCCAGCTCGCTGTAGTTGTGATCAAGGATACCCAGGATGACTTTTACACCGCCGTATACCAAAAACACAGCCGAGAAGATAAAGCCATACCAGTTAGCCAGTTTGTATGTTAAGGGACGATTATCTTTCTTCTTGGACATCATCAGTATCCTTTCACGGTTTATCAGACCTTTTCGCCCAAGAGGCCAGCACCAATGAATCCGGCGTCATTACCCAGCGCAGCCCTAACCACGCTTAACTTTTCCACCGCCGAATCAAAGGCATGCTTTTTTATCTCAGCCGCTACCGCATCCAAGAAACCAGCCCCTCCTTCGGCTACCCCTCCCCCAATTACTACGACCTCAGGATTCAAAAGATTCACAATACCGGCCAGACCGATGCCCAAGTACATAGCTGTCTCATGGAGAGCATCTATGGCAATCTGATCACCTTTTTTCGCTGCAGCAAACACCTTTCTAATAGTCAGCCTATTGATGTCGCCATCAAGTAATTCTTCAAATATGGAAGATAACCCATTGCTTAGCTTGCGCTTAACTCGCCCCAAGATTGCCTGTGAACAACAATACGCCTCAATCGTGCCAGGTATGCCGGCATGTGTAACGGGGGAATCAAAGTTAATCGTCATATGCCCCAACTCCCCGGCAGAGTACGTAGCCCCACGCCACAGTTTTCCATCGAGGATCAACGCTCCGCCAATACCGGTTCCCAAAGTAGCAAACACCGCGGAGCGAGCGCCCGTGGCGGCGCCAAAGCTGGCCTCGGCCAGAGCAACGGCATTGACATCGTTGTCGACCAAAACCGGCGTATTCAACCGGTCCCTGAGAATCCTGCCAATCTCCATACCCTGCCACCCTTCGATATTGGGGCAGGGACCAATCACCTTGCCGGTTCGGCTGTCGACAGCCCCAGGCGTACCCACACCCAACCACTTAACCGGGTAGTCTTCCTCCGCCGCAGCATACAGAAGTCGTTCCCCGATGTTCCCGATAAGGTGCATCAGCGGCGTGGAGCCTTTTTCCGCTAAAGTAGGCTGCTGCCCCTTATAGAGGATTTTCCCTGAAGAATCAAGCAGGCCGAACTTTATGTTTGTACCGCCAATGTCAATGCCGGCGTATACTGGAGTATCAGACATGTCTCTGGCTACCCATGTTCAGTTAGTCAATTTCTATTCAGAGTACCGGTACCTGACATTTAAAGCAATAAAATAATAGGTGCGCAACATCGACCTGTCAAGGCTAAACAGATTTCTGGGACAGAAAGAAAGGATGCAAAGAGTAGTTGGAAGCTGTGTGTTCAGTGTTAGGGAATGTACGCCATACACAGAAAATTAGACCCAAGACAAAACTATTTAAATTCGTAAGTCCCCTGACAGACAAACTTAACCGGACCGGTCAACTCGACAGTATTGCTATCCTCGAGCCACTCCACCTGAAGCGAACCAGCCTCATACATGACCTCACAGCGTCGATCGGCCAGCCCCAACATGACAGCGGCACAGACAGCAGCAGCAGCGCCTGTTCCCGATGATCCTGTAGCCCCTGCTCCTCTTTCCCACTCAGCCACCTTCAGCCGTTTGCGGTTGACCACCTTGACAAACTCCACATTAGTGCGGTTGGGGAAAGCAGGGTGTGTTTCTATATCGGCGCCGAGGGCTATCCAGTCGAAATCGAAATCATTGACAAACAGGACAGCATGTGGGTTTCCGACAGCAAGGCAAGTAACCGGGAATTTCAACCCCCCAAGCGCCAAAGGAGCGTTTATCATGTACCGTTGCCTTGTCCTTACCGGCACCCGCTTGGCTGAGAACTCCGGCTTACCCAGGTCCGTTTTCACTACATAACCACGTCGCACAGATTTTGTTACCTCTACCTTGCTGAGCGTTTTTGCCACCTCAAAGTCAAACTTTCTCTTTCTCCCATTGCGCAAAAACTCGTGCACACCGGCTATTCTCAGGCCGTTCCCCGACTTCTCTGCCCAGCTTCCGTCAGCATTGAAAACATCAAGCTTGCGGTCTGCCCTCCTGCTCATGGAAAGGTACAAGATACCATCAGCCCCCACACCGCTTCGCCTGTGACAGATAGACCTCGCCAGACAACCCAGGGTAGCTTTACTAAGTCTCGTCTTTGGCTGTTCGATCACAAGAAAGTCGTTCTCAAGCGCGTGGTACTTGTTAAAGGCAATAAGCACAACCTTACTATTTAGGGACAACTGCCCAGGGTAGCAACAAAAAAGCCCGTCGTCTCATTCGGGCAGCGGGTAATCAAGTACAGTTTATTGACTTGTCTTGGTGAAGCGCACTGTTGGGGTGCGCTTCACCTGTAGTTCAATCTGTGGAGCTACATGTTCTCCTTGAATAGCCTTGCCAGCCTCTTGATGCCCTCCACGATACCTTCGTGTGTAGCATTGGAGAAATTTAACCGCAATGTGTTTTGCCCCTGGCCATCAAGATAGAACGGCTGGCCATAGACATAGGCCACCCTCATATCAATTGCCTTGGGCAACAGGTCCTTGGCAGACATGTGCTTAGGAAGCTCGACCCACAAGAAAAGACCGCCTTCGGGTTCGGTCCATCTGATCCCGTCCGGGAAGGTCTCACTCATGGTCTTGATCATGAGACCGCGCTTCACAAGGTAGTCGGCTTTCAACTCTTCAATATGCGGTTCCAATTTTCCCGCCATCATGTACTCATAAATGATGTACTGACAGAGGGCATTCGTATGCAGATCAACACCTTGTTTGACCTTCTCACAATAACCCATGAGGTCTGCCGGGCCGTTCATCCAAGCGACCCGTAATCCCGGCGCCAGAACCTTGGAGAATGTCCTGAGAGCAATCACTATGTCGCCGCCGAGCGACTTCAACGTCGGCGGATCATCACCGGCAAATCGGACATCACTGTACGGGTTATCATCAACAATGGGAACCTTGTACTTAATCGCCAGCTCGATCAACGCCTCACGGCGAGGTACCGACATTGTAATGCCCGTCGGGTTTTGGAAGTTTGAGATCGTATAGATCAGTTTCGGTTTGTACTTGATTAGCTTCTCTTCAACCTGGTCAATAATCATCCCCTCGTCATCCATCTCGACTCCGGCGTAGCGGGTACGGTAGTAGTTAAATGCCTGCGTTGCGCCCATAAAGGTTGGATTCTCAGTCACAATATAATCGCCCGGCTCGATGAATACACGCGCTAACAGATCAATCCCCTGCTGAGCACCTGAGGTAATCATGAGGTTGTCTATTTCACTTTTCATACCACACTCGGTGGCCCTCTTGGCAAGCAACTCGAGAAGGGGTGTAATCCCTCGGGAAAGTGAGTACTGAACACAGCTTGAGCCATACTTCGCTATTGCGCTCGCCATCGCTTCTTTCAGGTCTTCTAAGGGAAACAATTCCGGCGCCGGCAGGCCGCCGGCAAACGAAATCACGCCCGGCTGTGAAGATATCTTGAGTATTTCTCTTATGATGGAAGCCTCAAGATCCAGCACATGGGGGGCAATCCGCCAATCCTCTACGCGCACTTTGTAGTTTTCATCAACTAACATAACATTATCCTTTCAATATCCTGTCCGGACAAAAACTGTACACGTTAATAATAGCGCATTCTACTGGAAATTCCAACAGGAAAGGGATGTTTGGCAAAGAGAGTAACCGGAGCCGAGGCAACAAGATATTTGCCCCGACACATTAGCTGAAGACTTGGCCGAAAATAACAAAAAGCCACCGAGCGGGATCGAACCGCTGACCTACTGATTACGAATCAGTTGCTCTACCGGCTGAGCTACGGTGGCTTTGTCAGTTCTTGGGTTGATCTGTCATCTCCTGACCAGCAAATATAATAACAAAACACCGAGATTCAAGAACTTTGAGAACCGCTGTGACTCCGGTACCTGGCCGGGCTCAGGCACGGAAACCAGTTGCCCCCGCAAGGGTTTTGGTTATACTTACTATAGGTTACCGGCTGATAGTCTGGCCACAGAAAAGGCCGTCGGTTGGTTATATCTTGTGAACTTTTATCGGTCAGTGGGATTATAAAGAGATGGCAATTATGACCGAAAAGACCAACATGCCGTTCCAAGTGAAGGATTGCACCATTATCACGCGCATGGCGGGGGTAGAGACAGCCGTCAACCTCAGAGAGATGCGTGAACGAATAGCTATCAGCCCCATCGAGTGTCTTTTTCACCACTTCTGCGAGACGCTTATCCGGCCGACCTTTGACGACCCAGAATTTCGCAACGATCTTGCAGTTTGGTCAAACCGGCAACTCCGGGACCGAGTTCTGGCCGAGCGTTTGGGTATAATCAACCCTTATTCGCTGGACAACTTCGAACAGTTACGGGAGCTGGTGTTGGAAATACTGGACGAACGCCTGAGTGAACTGGTTTATATTCCCTGGGTGCCAAGGGGTAACGACTTCCGATTTATGATGGCTGTAACAGTTGTCTTTGATAGTGGTATCACACTGGTCACCCCGGACGATCTGGTTGACCAGCTTCCCAATTTCAGTCACAGTTCTATCTACTACCATTTCATAGAAGCCCGAAGAAGAACCCCTGACAAGGCGGACGATTTCTCAGCCTGGCTGGTAGGTTTTGGCTCTGGTACTGAACATTTCCTTAACGCTTTGAAAGGGATAGATTTTTGCTATCTCACCTTGCCAGAACTGAAGCAAACCCTAATCGAGGCATTTCGAGGTGCAAAATTAGAGACCGCTAATGACCACCAAATCACTCGTAGCATATGAAAATGTAGTTGGCCACGTGGCCATATCCCAGCTAAGGCAGTTAGCCCGTGATCTTGCCGGGGCCCGCGTGGTTCATGTCAACTCGACAAAGACCGGCGGTGGAGTTGCTGAAATCCTTCGGTGGCTGGTGCCGCTGATGAACGACCTGGGACTGGAGGCATCGTGGGAAATCATTGAAGGGCATAACGGATTCTTCAACACCACCAAGACCCTCCACAACGGCCTGCAAGGCAGCCCGGTGGCCCTTCCACAATCAATGATCAATATCTATGAAGAAACTGTCGCAGCAAATGCCGACCGCTTACGACCCATTCTGGAGACTGCCGATTTTGTTTTCATCCACGACCCGCAACCGGCATTCCTTCTCAGCCTCTGCCCAAACCGCAAGGGAAAATGGATCTGGCGCTGCCACATTGACGTCAGTCATCCCAACCGTAAGGTGTGGCTTTACATGAAGAAACTGGCCTCAGGGTTCGATGCCAGCATATTCTCCATGCCAGCCTTCGCCCAGCGCCTTGACCATCCTCAGTTCATCGTTGCACCCAGTATCGATCCCCTTAGCGAGAAGAACCGAGAACTGCCCCAGCAGGAAATCGACGCCACCCTCGACCATTTCGCAATTTCGAAAAAACTGTCCATACTGACACAGATATCCCGCTTCGACCGCTTCAAGGATCCTGTTGGTGTAATCCGCGCCTTTAACATGCTTAACAGTTCAGTGGACGCTCAACTCGTCCTAGCAGGCGGAGGCGCTACGGATGACCCGGAAGGCGCTGCTGTCTTCGAGGAAGTACAGGACGCTGCACAGGGGAATGACAGGATTTTCGTCCTGATGCTGCCCGACGATGCCCCGAGGACAATAAATGCCCTCCAGCGTGCGTCCGCGATCGTAATTCAGAAATCCCTTCAGGAAGGTTTTGGCCTGACCGTTGCCGAGGCAATGTGGAAAAGCAAACCGGTGATCGGCGGCAACGTGGGCGGAATCCGTCTCCAGGTGCACAACCACCACACCGGTTTCCTGGTCGACACACCGGAAGGGGCGGCTCTTCGCATTCGGGAGATGTTGCGCCAGCCAGTGAAGATCGAGGAGATGGGGAAAACAGCCAAGGAGTTTGTCACCCACAACTTCCTTTTGACGAGACACTTTCGGGAGTACCTGACCCTGATGCTGGGGTTACGACGCGGCCTTGAAAATTACCTGGTCGCCGTCTGAGCGGGAATCAATGGAGACTCTTAATCCCGAACTCAACCTCGAAGACTTTTTCAACACTCTCGGCAGTGCAGAAAAACGGGGCCTGATGCTCGATTACGACGGCACTCTGGCTCCGTTTCGGGTCGAGCGGGAGAAAGCCACGCCCTACCCCGGGATACGAGAGATACTTGCCCACCTCATTTCTGCAGACCGAACACACATCGTTATTGTCAGCGGACGCCAAGTAAGCGATCTGGTCCCCCTCATAGGGTTGGATCGCCTCCCTGAAATCTGGGGCAGTCATGGACTCGAGCGACTGACAATTAACAACGAGTCCAAATTGGCTGAGTTGTCGCCAATCGCACGACAGGGATTGGACAGAGCTCACAAATGGATTGAGCAAGAAGGACTGGCGAACAAAAGCGAAAAGAAACCGTCCGGTGTCGCTTTTCACTGGCGCGGCGTGAGTCCCGATAACGCCAAACGTCTCAGCGAAAAAATCCGGAAAAAATGGTTCTCTATCGCCAAGAACTTTGGTTTAATTCTATTCGAATTTGACGGCGGTTTGGAGCTGAGAGTCGCCGGGACAACAAAAGCAAACACTGTTGAAAGGATTACAGCAGAGATGGGTGCTAAAGCGGTCTTGGCCTATCTGGGAGATGATCTGACCGACGAGGATGCCTTCAGGGCACTTCGAGGGCGCGGGTTAAGCATCTTAGTCCGCGACTCCAAACGCGAGACTGCTGCCGATCTCTGGATTAGACCGCCGCAAGAACTGCTCCAGTTCCTTGAAAGGTGGCTTGAGTGTGGAGGATAAATCATGGATGTTTTAGAAACCACCTACCTTAACAACACGGTTTTGGAATGGATCATCGCGATTGGCCTGGCCATCGGATCCTACTTCGTGATCAAAGTCGTTAAGCTGTTCATAGTACACCGCCTGGGCGTGGTGGCTAAGCGTACTACCAGTCAGATCGATGACGTTCTTATGGAGATAATCAAGCGAACCAATTCTCTCGTAGTTGCTATTGTAGCGCTCTACTTCGGTTCACTTTTTCTGACATTGCCTGACAACATTGATCACATCATCAAGATTATTGTTACCATGGCCTTCTTCCTTCAAGTAGCTGTGTGGGGCAACGCCCTTACTGATACACTGCTTGCTCGGATTAGCAAGGTTCGACGTGAAAAAGACCCGGGAAGCGCTTCTGCGCTCACTGCCATATCCTTTTTTGCGCGAATTGTAGTCTGGTCTGTCGTAGCATTCTTGATTCTGGACAACTTCGGCGTGAATATCACGACACTTGTGGCCGGACTCGGCGTGGGTGGGATCGCCATCGCCCTAGCTATTCAAAACATACTGGGAGACGTGTTTTGTTCGGTAGCTATTTTGATGGACAAACCATTTGAAGTAGGAGACTTCATTATTGTCGGTGATCTCATGGGTTCTGTCGAAAAAATTGGGATAAAAACCACCCGCGTCAGATCGCTCTCCGGTGAGCAGCTCATCTTTTCAAACACCGACCTGGTGAGCACCCGCATAAGGAACTACAAGCGAATGAACGAACGCAGAGTGGTGTTCTCGTTTGGTGTGACATACCAGACGCCGATCGAGAAGGTCGAGGCAATCCCGGAAACAGTCAAAAAGATTATTCAGTCGACAAGTGACACCAGATTTGATCGGGTTCATTTCAAAGAGTATGGTGATTCGGCTCTGGCGTTCGAATGTGTTTACTACGTGCTAAGCGCTGACTACAACATCTACATGGATACACAGCAGCAAATCAACCTTGAAATCCTACGCTACTTCGAAAAAGAAGGAATAGAGTTTGCCTATCCGACCCAAACCTTGTATATTGCAAAATGAATGCGATGTGCTGATGGGCTGAGCCAGTGCGTCAGCATGGGGTAAGCAGGTTCTTAAAAGCGAGGCAAGGAGAGGGTAGATGCAACTATCGGGAAGACGCCTACTGGTAGTTTCCAACAGATTGCCGGTTGCCGTAATAGACGACAATGGCAACTGGAAGGTGGGACCGGGCGCCGGAGGGTTAGTGACGGCTCTAGCCCCGGTTATGCGGGAAAACCGCGGAGTATGGGTCGGCTGGCCAGGATGTGGGTCAGAGGCTCCAGCGGTCTCGCTGATTGAGGCATACAGCACCCAACAGGACTACGACCTGAAACCGGTGATTCTGGCAGAAGAGGATGTTCGGAAGTTTTACCGAGGATTTTCCAATCAAACTATCTGGCCGCTATTTCACGACCTGCTGGGGCACTGTACCTTCGATGCCGAGGGGTGGGTTGCTTACGTGGATGTCAACCGCCGATTTGCCGAGGTAGTCGCCGGACTTATTGAGCCCCACAGTTTTGTCTGGGTTCACGATTACCAACTCATGCTGGTGGGGTATTTCCTGCGCGAGATGGATATCAATCACCATATCAGCTTTTTCCTGCATATCCCCTTCCCTTCCCGTGACCTCTTCCGCCGACTCCCGTGGAAAAGTGACATAATACAAAGCTTACTGGAGTACGATCACATTGGTTTTCAAACCCGTTATGACTGGCGCAACTTCATTCAGTGTGTGAAAGCTTTCGTGCCGGGAGCTACAATAAAGAATTACAAAAAAGAATCGATCGTAACCTACGGGAATCGCGCAATACGGCTCGGCACTTACCCGATCAGTATTGATTTCAACGAATTCAACGAAGCTGCGAAAACCAAAGAGGTCGCCGATGCCGCCTGGTTTGTCCACGAGAACGTAAAGAGCAGCATACTGGTTTTAGGACTGGATCGCCTGGATTACACAAAGGGTATTCCTGAACGTTTCATGTCCTTTGAACGGATGCTGGAGAAGTACCCGGATGTCCAGGAGAACATTTCTCTCATCCAGATTGTCGTCCCCAGCCGACTACGTGTGCCGGACTACCGGAACCTCAAGGAGAATCTGGATAGCCTGGCCGGAAGAATAAACGGCCGCTTTTCAAGACACGGTTGGATTCCCATCCACTACATGTTCCGCACTCTCGACCGCACCCAGTTGCTGGGGCATTACCGCGCTTGCGAAATCGCCCTGATCACGCCTCTACGAGACGGCATGAACCTGGTGTCTAAGGAGTATTGCGCCAGTTCGATTGACAATGACGGCATTCTCATCCTGTCGGAGTTTGCCGGTGCTGCGGAGCAGATGGCCAAGGGAGCCATTGTGGTCAACCCGTACGATATTGAAGGCACCGCCGACGCCATCTACAGCGCTTACATCATGGACCCGGAAGAACGGCGACAGCGGATGAGAATTCTTCGTGCCGAAGTCCGCCGCAACAACGTCAAGAAATGGATCGAGTGGTTCCTGCACGCATATCAGCAAATTCCATCCGAGATTCCAACCGGTGAAACAGCCGATGTATAGCCTCAGCGCGGGAATCCGAGCGGCATCAGCAGCAAGGCCGCCTCATTCACGCCATCAATTCCCAACAGCCCATTAAGCACATCATCGTTGAAGGCGCCCACCACTACTGTTCCCAGGCCCAGCGAAGTGGCCTGAAGGTAGACATTCTCGGAAATTGCGCCGGCTTCGATATAAATATAGCGATAGCCTCGATCGGCGTACTTGACTGTTGAGCGGTCGAACCTCGCTGTAAGAATGATCGTTACCGGCGAACTACCCACAGCGTCCTGCTCATTGGCTGCCTTGTGGGCAGATTCCCTGAAATCCCCCTTCCTGATAAGTTCCAGGCTGCTATCTGAGACCTGGAAGTGATACAGACCGTCTGCTAGCGAGTCAACGTTCCCGGCTATGACGTAGACTTCGATAGGATAGAGGGCGCCGCCGGATGGAGCAGCCCGGAAATCATACCCGGCGCCTGAATAGGTAATGCCGTCCGCAGATAACAGGACCTGCCCCAGCATTTCCAGGCTTATGGACTGGTCCGTGAAGTCACGCTCCGATCTTCTCTCACCTATGGCTTGTTCCACGCTCATGCCTTCGAAATCCGCTTCCGGCAGCTTCACTTTGGGAACGCCGCCATACCTCTTGTACAGAGGCACTTTCTCGCCCCAACTGATCCTTTCTCCCTTGTAGCCTTTCTCACTGAAACCGGTCTCATAGTGGAATCGCTGCCCGATAGACATAGAATCTTCCCCTTCCGCCTTAGCCGGGTTGACTAACACTACGCCCAGCAAGGCAACTATCATGCAATAACGCTTCATCGTCTTCTCCCCTACGACACATGTTGTACAAGTTGGCTGCGTCCGTGTTATGGCATCGACGTAGCCTATATCGAGTGGCCTCTCTCAATATATTGGAAGAGCCGGCTCAGAGCAAGGGCGGACCAGAGATCTCTCCTGCTGTCTTCCCGGCATCCCCAATAGAAACATTGACATATACCCCCGCGTTTCCTATTCTACCTGATAGAAAAAGCCCAGAGATGCGCTGGATCAGCACAAAATGACTTCCATGTCCGCAGGGCTTTGTGGCACATCACAATTGCAGGTGAACTCATGAGGTTCAGGCTTGCCGCCTCAGTAGTTGCAATTCATTTCTGCCTTACTTCGCAGACCGCGGTAGGCGCGACGTGGCACGAACTGCTGAATAACGCAGCAGCAGTAAGGCAGTTCTCAGGCAGACCTGCCAATCTACTCCTACTGGTGTAAACTAATCAGTCTTGTCAATCCAGGCTTTCACCGAGTACTTGTTGACCAGCTCGGCTTGAAGCTCGCTCGCCTGTTGCTGCGTCTCAAACCCGCCGATGCGCACCCGATAGTATGTCTGCCCCTCGACCGTAACCGTGGTCAGATAGGGGCTGTAACCGCGTGCAGTATACTTATCCATCAAATACCGTGCATACTCCAGCGATTCGCAGGCAGCCACCTGCACCACATACCCCCCTGCTTCCTGCTGCGGTACAAATTCCGGCTCCTCTTCCTGAGGAATTGCGCTCACATCCATACCGGTAGCAGCGCGTTCTGCAGTATCACCCGGCGCTAATGAAGCTCCGGCAGTGGTGTCAACAGCCCCAGCCTCTTCGTGCATCATCTCCTTCTCTAACTGTGCAGCCTCTTCCTTCTTTTGGGAACAGCCAGCCGCCAGCAAGGCGCAGATACCAAGAAAAGCCAACATCTTCCAAATGCTCATTTTACCTCCACAGCACTCTTACGAGTATGAAACCATTTTTTCAATCTCATCGCCGCCCTCTCGGCAAAATACTTCAATACCCATTAATATCAGAAGTCACTTGTCTGTCAACTAAAAGCAAGGACGTTTTTTTAGGTTAATATAATTGAATATCGTATAACAATTGCATAAACTATATCATAGCAAAAGACGACAGATGCGCGTGCACGAAAACATTCTTGAGCTCATTGGAAGGACGCCACTGGTCCGCCTGAAAACCGGTATTCCCCTTAACGGACCTCAGGCCTTTGTAAAACTTGAGTTCTTCAGCCCCACCGGCTCGCTCAAAGACCGGATGGTATACCACATTATTACTAAGGCAATGGCTGAGGGTCGATTGAAACCCGGCGACACGGTTGTTGACAACACCTCGGGAAACACTGGCTCGGCGTTGGCCATGGCTGCTTCTGTACTGGGTTTGAAAGCTATCCTAACTACTCCTGAGAAAACCAGCCAGGAGAAAATCGACCTTATCAAATCATATGGCGCTGAGGTGATTATCACACCAATAACAGCGAGATATGACGACCCCGAAGGCTTTTTCATGGTCGCCCGGAAACTGGCAAAAGAAAACGGCTATTTCGATCTCGACCAGTACAACAGTCAGGATAATGTCGAGTCGCACTACGTATCGACCGGTCCGGAGATATGGGACGATACCGACGGCAAGGTCACGCACTTTGTGGCAGGTATAGGAACAGGAGGTACGTTCTCTGGCGCCGCTCGTTACCTCAAGGAGAAAAATCCCAACATCAGGGCCATAGCGGTCGATCCCGAAGGCTCAATCTTCGCTGAATATATTAAGAACAAAAGGGAAACAGTAGGGTATGAATACAAAGTAGAGGGGATTGGATCAGACGTGGTTACAGATGCCCTTCATACCGAGCTTGTAGACGAAGTCATCACCGTTTCGGACAAGGATTCCTTCAACCGGGCGCGCTTGATTGCCAAGAAAGAAGGCATATCTGGCGGCGGGTCTTCAGGAGCGGTGGCGTTCGCGATGGAGAAAGTTGCGGCAAGTCTTGGCCCTGACTCGCTCATAGTAGGAATTTTCGGAGATGCCGGCATACGGTATCTTAGCAAATGCTACAATGATAACTGGATGCGTAAATACGGCTTTCTGCCATCACTAAAGGAGATTGATCACTGGCCATGAGAGACAGTCATCAGCTATTGCTATTGCTGTCGCTAGCGCTGATAATTTCGTTTCATTTCAGCGCAGTACAGGCAGGGACTGAGCAACGGGTTGAGATAGGTCCCCGCCACGAAGAGCTATTTTTTGACTTCGGACATCTCGGTATTGATTTCCCAGTGCATCACACTTTTTACCTTGTGAACAGAACCAAAGAGGCCTTCAGGATAATCAAAGCTATCCCGTCCTGTGACTGCACTAAGGTGTCATCGCTGGACTCGATTGTTGAACCGGGAGACACGGCTTTCTTCAGACTGAAGTTCAACAGCAAGGATTTCTATGGGCCGACCAGCAAATCGTTTACCGTATCGACCGACCACCCGTTGCTGCCCAAAGTGCAGTTCTTCTTTTTGTCGCAGGTGGGGCAATGGTTTCATGGCATCAAACCCGATCCCATTTCCCTGTTCTTTCTCCCTTCGCAAAAGTCCAGGAAGATAACCGTCAAAAACACTGAATTTGACAAAATCAGCCTTAGAGTCCGAGAGCAATTTGATTCCAGCTTTGTTGTAACCATAGTGAAAGATAGAGCTAAGAGAGGTCAGGCTCTTGAGTTGGAGATTACCCCCCGGGAAGACTTGGCACAGGGAACTTACTCTTCCAACTTCACTCTGGCGGTTGAGAAAAAGGGAGTTGCAGATCCAACAATCCTGACGATACCGATCAAGATCGTCAGGTATTAACTTCGGCCTTTCATTTTTTTTCGCAAAAACGATCATAAAAAACTTGACAAATTTGAAGATTTGCACAAATTAGCAACTAACGAGGGTGACTCTCTGCTGTCCCTGGGTAGTTTCCTAGCCCCCTCTACCCAACCAGAAGAGCGCCCTCTTTTTTTGATTTCTTCCCGCTATTTTCCCCACCAGCACTGGTGTTTGCCGAATCTGGAAGGCTATGTCCGGACCCGATAAAAAAAAGCCGCCTAAACAGGCGGCTTCAAAATTGTTATACGAAGATGCTGTTTACTCCGCCTTTATAATACAATCATCAATGGGGCAAACCTCTACACAATGCGGGCCTTCATCCTGATCTTCACACTCATTGCAGGTATCCGGATCGATGACATAGATGTCGCCCTCGGCGATAGACTCGGTTGGGCATTCGGGCAGGCAGAGCCCACAAGCTGTACATTCATCTGTGATGAACATAGCCATTGCAACTTCCTCCAATACTTATTTCACATACTTCTTACTATTTCAACGCGCCCAATATATAATAGTCTCCAGGCCAAGTACAAGATTATTTTTCAAGAAAGTTTTCACTAACCGGCGTCATTCATAAACTCCAGCTTATCCTGCAACAGCTTGTCGACGAGTCATCACGAGTGACCGGAGGGAGCGTGGTGATCTCAGTTGTGCGACTATTTCCAAAGCAAGAGATTGCCACGTCGTCCGCCTGGGGCGGACTCGCAAAGACGTGAACGAAAAACTTGTGAATTATCCAGGCTAAGCAGAGGGTATAACGAAACGGCCACCCCCGCTGTAAGCGGGGGTGGCCGCGGATTTCAAATGGAACCTACCGTTCCGGTTGGCTCCTCAACTAGGGACAGGGTGGCGGCGCCGGCCCATTCTTGAAGAGATAATAAACGAGATAGGTCAGGTCGGCCACGTCGATTGGCCCTCCAGGGCCTATAATGCCGTCAACATTACCTTCTTCAAGGCAGGGCGGTACCGGCCCATTCTTAAAGAGATATTTAACAAGATAAGTCAGGTCGGCCACATCAATCGGCCCGCCAATTCCAATAATGTGATCAGCGTTGCCTCGGTTCAGGCAACACGGCGAGATCGTAAGAGCCCAGTCGACCATCGTGTAAATGTCACCGCCTGAATATGTGCAAGGAGGCATCATCGGTTCCGTAGGATTGAGCGCTTGGAAGTTCTGGATATCCGGCCAGAGATCTGGGTAGTCAACCAGCTCCACAATCGGGGGCTGCGGGTGCATGCACAGCATCGGGTTGTCTGGTGAGAAGTAGGCATCATGCTGTACCTGCCCGTGAGGCCCGGAAATATACCAAGCATCGTTGTGGATACTAGGACCGTGTGCTGAGCCTGCCGGCGGTTCACCTTCATTCTTGTCGTACCAGGGATCAGAAATGCAGATTCTGGTATCAGTGGTGCAGACACCGGCAACGGTCACGTAGTGACCACCCAAGCGACAACACACTCCACCTTGATCCTCGTAGAATCCGAGCAGCAGGATGACATCCTCACAGTTTAGGAGTTCTGTCTTGATTATGTCAAAATCAGGCGAAGGGATCGGGTTAACCCGCAGGTCATTATCGACTGTATCCAATCCGTACTTCGCAATCCAACCGATAGCTCCATTGTACAGATCCATAATCCAGGTGCCATTCGTCCCCGGGTTACAATTGGAGTAAAGAGCCAAGGAATCGACAAATGGGATGACATTGTTAGTGTCATGGTCATCCCAGAGGCCCCCGGTCGGCTCGTATGACTGTACCAATGGGTAGCCATCATTGGGGGGCGGGTTCCCAGGGCCTGGATAGAACGGCCGTGGATCAACCGGGTTTGGCTCAAATCTGGAGTCCATCCACCAGAAGCAGTCAGCCATGGCAACCGGACCACAGTAGGACCAGGCCGGGCCAGGCCCACCGATCCAGCCATCCTGTTTCTGATCGAAGTCCGGTATGCTGAACGGGGAGTAATCACCATACGATTTCTTGTAGTAGTCGCAGGTATCACCCGGTACCCCGGTAGGTATATAAGTAGTGATGATATCAGTCTCCGCAGCTTTCACATGATACTGTGCCACGGTGCCTGAATCGGGGCCACTGATGGCCATCAGGTCAATATAGTCACAAAAATCCAGAACACCGCTGCCGTTGTCAGTCCAGCCGACACACAGGTAACGCTGGCAGAAACTTGGCCAAACCTGGTGCCAGAAGGTATTGATCGGATCAGTGATAGGATCAACATTCGGGTTACCGCACATGAAGTCGAAGTAGAAGCTGTCTATCTCATTGGCCGCTTTGATAGTCAGGGTTACCTCCTCGACGTGTTTCAAGATAATCGAATCTGGCTCTACCGGGCTCCGGAATTTGATGGTGTCGCAGAAACTAAGAACACCGTCACCATTGTCATGCCATTCCGAAAGCTCCCACCACTGGCAATAAACCGGCCAGAGCTCATGCCACATCGTACCGGTAGGATCGCCGTTGGAGGGCACGTATCCATCTATGTTGTGATCGTACTCATCAGCATCCGGAATCGGCAGTGGCGTAGTTATGACATCGGTCTCTATTCCGTCGACGTGTCCATTAAATGTTGCGACCCCTCCGATGGTTTCAAGATCAATATCATCGCAATAGTCGAGATAGCCGTTACCGTTGTCTGTCCAGCTGGTGATCTTCCAAACCGTGCAGTACGTTGGATTGACCTCATGCCAGTAGGTGCCAATGGGACTCGTGATGGCCGTACACAGTGGATTCGGATCGAGACAGTCAAGATACATAATGTCACCCGGAACGCTCAAATCGCTGACAGTAATAGTAGGCGTCACCAGTTCGACATGCTCCCATATCTTCCGGCCAGTCGGTATGTGCGTGAAGTCGATTGTGTCGCAGTAGCTCAACACACCATCACCGTTGTCTATCCAACTGCTGCAAATCCAGTGTTCACAGTAGTCCGGCCACAGCTCATGCCAGTTGGTTCCAACAGGGCTTCCCATTGAGGGATTGTAACTAAGAGTGTCAATACAATGCTTGACCTTACCGATCGTCGGCTCCGGTACTTCTTCAACCGGGCAGATCACGACTGCAAATTCAATCAACGCGTGTACAGGCAGACCGTTTGGAGGCGCTGGAGCCGCAGTCGGGTCGTACGAGTTCTGACCGTCGAAGTTGGCAACGTTACCAGGAACAGCGGCGTAATTGGCCAGCTCAACTACCCACGGGTCTCCCCCCGATGGGGCGCACATCGCAGGAATAACATAGTACTTATCATGATGCATCGTTCCGTGAGGACCGGAGACATACTGCGCATCGTTGTGAACACCGGCGCCGTGCGGAGGCGGACCGGGCGGATTGCCCCCATTGAGATCGAAATACGGATCAGAGACGCATATCGCTGAGTCAGCCGGATCAGTGCAGACGCCGGCAACCGTTAGGAAGTGACCGCCGCGCCGCTCACAGTAGTCAGCGCCCACTTCCTGCCAGAACCCGATCAGCAGGATAACGTCCTGGCTGAGCAGAACCTGTTCGCGGATATACTCGAAACCGAAGACTGGATCGATCGGTACCACCTGAATGTTGAACTTGGTACCCAGCCCGACCTTGTTGAGCCAGTTCTGAGCGCCTGTGGCAAGGTCAAAGACATTGGTGCCGCTTTGTCCGGGCGGATTGGTGTTGCAATAGAGCGCCATCGAATCGACAAACGGGATGACGTTAGAAGCATTATGGTCATCGACAAGAGCTCCAGTGTAGTTTTGCACCAGTGGGTAGTTGTCGTTGATGGCCGGAGGAGGAGTGGTACTGGTGTCGAACTTGGAGTCGAACCACCAGAAACAGTCGCCCAGCGCCACCGGGCCGCAATGCGACCAGGCACCGGATACTGGACTGGTCCACGCGTCCTGCTTCTGGTCAAAATCCGGCATGCCTGCCGGAGCATAATCCACATACGCCGGCTTGTAGTACTCACAGGTATCCAGCTCCGCAGTCGGGCACGCACAAGTGTCGCAGTTGATAATCAAAAGGTAGGGACCCGAAGTATACTGAGAGGAAGCAATCTTAATGTACAAAGTGCTTCCCGGCTGATGGCAATTTCCCGGATCCAGACAATCATACTGGGAATCCTGACCCACAGCATCGGGGAACGTCCCGTTGTAATCGTCATTGTAGAACAACTGCGTGACGCAGTCACTGGCGTAGATAGTAAGGTTCGGATTCAATCCCCCGCCATAAGCATACTGGCCCGGCGTGTCATCGGCCAGGACCCGGACATGCAGGCAGTAGCAGGTATCCGTGGGAAGAGTGACCACCCACCAGTCCACGTCGGTATTGGGCACAATGTCGCCGCAGTATGCTGTTTCGCATGCGGCGTAATTAGCGGTTGCACAATTGTCATTGGACTCGGCCTCATAGCCGCCGGCCGTTTTACCCGGCGGAGGATTATCGGTGCAGTCCCAATCGGGCTGCGTAACCTCAATAGTAGCACTGAATTCCGAGGTGTTGTTGCTCGCATCGGTCGCGGTAGCTGTAACGGAATCTCCCGGCAGCAGCGTTGCATCTGTAAGGCCCCAATTCCCAGCAGCATCCGTGATCGCAGAACCAAGATACCTCTCCCCTTCACCGTAGCCGCTCGGATCAAGCCTGGCCTGGAATACCTCCACCGTGGCCGTGTTTGGGGGAAGAATAGCTAGCGTGCCACTGATTGTGGTGTTGCCACCGGAGTATGTAGCGCTCGTTATGACGGGGAAGTTCATCTCCTGGTTAGCCAGCCAATCGGGATCGTTAATACCGTCATTGGGGGTTACACCATCATTCTGAAGATCAATTCCCAAGCCGATATTGTCGTAGATAGAATTCTGGCTAATCAGGTTGTTATCAGCATTAAAACTGTTGACCCCATCTTCCCAAACCGCGACTCCATCCCATCCGTTTTCAGCTATGTTATTGTGTTCAATTGTATTCTTATCAGCGCAACCCCATTGGCTTGGGCCGTATTCGCCGACGGTAATACCCGCCATGGTGTTCGGTAGCGGATTACCATTAGCATCAAGACCGACAGTATTAGAATCAATCTGATTCGAGTGGGTTTGGATTGGAGGCGCCGGCGGATAAGGAACGTTGTTGTAGCCTTGAGCACCTATACCATCGTAATCATTTCCCGAACTAAGATTCCTGCGTACCAGGTTGTGGTGAGTCCCCTCGCACAGGCAAATCCCTTCGTGGACATTACCCCGATCGAGTGTGCCTGTAATGTCCGTACCGACGTAGTTACCCAGCACGAAATTGTTGTGTACGTCTCCCGGTTGTATGGGCCCGACAACAGTAATTCCTTCGGTGTAATTACATGAGGATAGGTTTTCTTCAATGGTATTGTAGGATGCAAAGGCCGGCCCCTCCTGAGGTGCGTTGCAGATGCAGATACCTGCCCAGAGGGCCGTCTTGCCTCGACCATTGCCTTTACAAACCGTTCCGGTGGAATCCATACCGGAGATGTTCCAGCGGACTAAGTTAAACTGTGCATATTCATTGATCGGACCACCCTGGGTGCAAATCCCGCTCTCCCACCAGTTATTTACTATCAACCCCTGGATCGTATCGTTGGAGGACTGAAGAACAAGCCCGCGAGTGGCGCCGGGGGGGCCGACGGACGGGCAGTTGATTCCGTCAATCTCAATACTAAGGTTTAAGCTTGATGGCGGGCTGGCTCCCTGGGTTGCGCCACCGGGCTGAGTCAGGCCGTCGATTGTTACCCCGGCATTGTCCAACAGCCAGGGAAGTGGCGTCAAGGGGAAAATTGTATGAAGCACACCTGGTGGCGCAATGTTGAACTGTATGACGTCGTGCCCTGCGTTAGCGTTGGCGTTAAGGATAGCCTGCCGCAGGGTACCCGGTCCGGCGTCGCCCGTATTATTTACAGTGTAGATCGCAGCCGGCGAGGTCGGTACCGGTACTTCTGGTTTTGGCTGTTCGCCAGTCCAGATTGCCGCAGCCGACGAGCCGCGCAGACGCCCCTTTCTTAGCTCCTCCACAGTCGGCTGATTCCCACTTTCAGCAAGCAATACCGCTGCTATCAGCAGAATTAGCCCAAAAGCGACAATTAATGATTTTTTACCCATAACTCCTCTCCTACAATAGAAATAGGTTTATTTAGCTCGCGATATCCTTCCCAACACCTCGAGCTGAGATTTTTGTTCTCTTAGCAGACCAAAACCCGTATTTAGTTAGTATGTCGGCTTTTTTTCACAGAGCTAACCGTACAATGAGGACTTTTCCTCTCCTTAGTTTTCAATATACTGGCAGTCCTATTGTATGTCAAGCACTTTGTCGGCAAATAAGAGACTAAATAGATGGAATATACCCAAAAAGAAAGGCGCCACCCGGATTCGAACCGGGGAATAGAGGTTTTGCAGACCTCCGCCTTACCACTTGGCTATGGCGCCCAAAATAAAAAGCGGGAAACGAGACTCGAACTCGCGACAGCCACCTTGGCAAGGTGGTGCTCTACCAACTGAGCTATTCCCGCATATTCACTGTATATATATATCGGCATTTCCCTTTGTCAACTTTTTTCGGTCGTTGCCGTTGCCTATTACCAGCGCTATCGACGAGAAGTGGCAACTATTTGGGCCACTTCGGACTTGACTTGCGGCCAATACCAGGGGACAAGTTTTTTCAGCCAGCGTTCGTGGATTTTCGCTTTAGCGGTATCTCCAATCAGCAAAGCGTACATGTACAAATCCCGGTGAGTCTCAAAAACCAACGAGTCTTCTTTCACAACCGCGTCCATCAGGGAACGGGCAGTCTCATGTTGCTGAAGCGCCATGTGGCAGTAAGCCTTGTAATAAATCAGATAGGGATAATACGGCCTGGGTGAGACCTTGATGGCTCGGTTAAAATGCTCAATCGTCTTCCGATAACGCTTCTTATGAAAATAGTCCCAACCTGTCTTGTATTGTTGTACAAACTCCACCGGATAGGTGGGTACAATCTCCCCATCGATTTTCCGCACTCGTTTGAAAGCATAATTCAGCACCCCACGAGAATGCTCTGAGGCTTTATAAAACCAACCAACGAGGCGATACGACCACTGGAACTGTCGATATAACAGCAGAGCGCGTTCAGCAGGGGCTGAGGGCTTGATACCGGTAGAAAAAACAATGTAGTCGGGAGCTGTCTCCAGCAGATAGCGGGAATTGTGCTTCTGCTCTTTCCAAGTGGTCTGCATCCCTGGTATAGGTTCCTCAGAATGACGGGCAATAGTACTATCCGTAAGGCCCAGCATGTCAATGATCTCGTGGCCCATAAGTTCATATCCGAAGATGCCGATCGTAGATGAAGCAACCGAGAAATTAGACGAGTCGGATTCTTTCATTCGCGAAGCCTTAAAACTCATCTTACGCATAAGTGCTTTTTCGAGCACATTATAACGATTTACAAATTCCTTCGGTATAACATACGTGAGGGCTAAGAGAGGCAGGATTGTAAGAAATATCACCATTGTTCTGGTCTTCTGACTGAATCTCCTGACCATCAGCCACAGCGCAAGACAAATCATGATAGCTGTCATTCCAAAAATAGGCATGAAGAAGCGGTGGACCTTCAACACGTCTCCCCCAATCATCACTATGTATATCACGTAAAGCGCCGCAAACCACCACACCGCCTTTGCTGCCGGCGGCAGTTTTTTAATGAAGACGAAAGGCAGAACGAACCCGACTCCATAAAAGCCGTAGTGCGAAAAATACCTGCCCGCGTACTCAAGACCATTGACTAACTGCTCTACACTCCACCCGGTCTTGGCATAAAAGGGGTTGGGAAATATCGATCCGTAGTATAGAAGTTTGAACAGCGCAAAAGGAATCAAAAACACAAATGCTATAACCGCACAACGCAGAGAAAAGAGAGGAACTCTCCTCTCGACAACAGCCTCGGTGATAATCAGCAGCCCCGTCAACAGCGCGCCCTCCGGTCTCACCCAAACAGCCAGAACTAGGGCGGCTATCAGCCCCCAGCTTCGTCTCAGGTACAGGTACAACGACAGCATCACCAGAAAAGCAAAAGCTGCTGTTTCAAGACCAGCAACAGACCAGTAAGCCAGAGACTGGTTAACGCCGACCAGATAGACCGGCAACAAGGCGAGCCACTTGTTTTCCTTAGTGAAGATAAGCCGAGCTACCTGGTAGGTAAGTATAATTATGCCTCCCCCCAGAACAAAGCCTGTAATCTTCGAAACCACGATGAAATTAGCTCCCAGCGCGCCCCACAGGATCAGGTATATCACCCAACCAAAGTTTGTGTATCCTTCTATCCGCTCGCCGATGTTGTACACCAGCCCATCGCCGTTGAGATAGTTGGCTACATAGCGATAGGAAATGTAAGCATCATCCTGAGTGAAATTGAGCTGGTGAGAAAGTAAAGCATACACCACCAGCGCGGGGATAATGGGCAAAAGGACTTTTATGGTCTGCTTGAGAGACAATATTGAACCGTTTAGTTGCTTACAAGCTGCTTAAAAAGCTGAATATATTTTTGGGCCGACCGCTCCCAGGAGTAATTCTGCCGCATACCGGCTTTCATCAACTTCGTCCAAAGGCGTCTTTTTGCAAACAGCTCCACAGCTCGCCGCACAGCGCCCAGCAGCGCCTCTGGGGTATATTCGCGGAAAACAAAGCCGGTTCCCTCTCCAGTGTCAGGACTGTAATCAATAACTGTATCAGCCAGACCACCGATCTCTCGAACCACCGGTACCGTGCCGTACTTCAGCGAATACATCTGGTTGAGACCACATGGCTCAAAGCGCGATGGCATCAGGAAAATATCTGAGGCTGCCTCGATTTGATGGGCCAGTGTTTCATCGAATGTCAAATAGGTCCGCAGTTTGTCCGGATACTTTTTCTCCTGGTCCGTGAACAACCGGTGATACTTCTCTTCCCCGGTTCCCAGCAGCACCATCTGGATATTCAGCTCGAAGAGACGTTCAGCTGCCATGGCTATGAGATCAAATCCCTTCTGGTCCACCAGACGTGATATGACGCCAATCAAGGGTGCCTTCACCCGAATCGGCATTTTGGCCGCTCCCAGGAGATCGACCTTGTTCATCCACTTGCCGGAGAGGTTGTTTATGTGATAGGTATGGGGAATACTTTTGTCGCGGGAGGGCGACCAGATGGTATAATCCACTCCGTTGAGAATGCCTGTCAAATCACTGCTGCGCTCTCGCAGCACATCTTGAAGACCACACCCAAGCTCTTTCGATGATTGAATTTCTGTAGCATACCGCGGGGAGACGGTGGTGATCCTATCCGCAAAGTTAATGGACGCCTTCAAAAAGTTCACCTTTCCATAGAATTCAAAAGGCGCCGTGGCATAAAACAAGCGGTCGGCAAGATTCAGCTTTGGGTACCGCTCTTTGTCAAACACGCCCTGATAGGCAAGGTTATGAATAGTCAGAACTGTTCTGATTTCGGAATAAAACGAATCGCCCGCATAGATGGTTTTGAGAAAGACCGGAATAAGCCCTGCCTGCCAGTCATGGACATGGATGATATCCGGTTTCCACCCCATCTTCCTGATGGTTTCCAGAACAGCCCGAGAGAAGAAGATGAAGCGTTCGTCATTGTCTACATAATCGGCGCCCGTTTTCGAATCCAGGTACAGCTCACGACGGTCAAAATAATCATCGTTGTCTATGAAGCAGTATTCCAGTTTCCGTTTTCTGTCATGGTGCACCTCAACCGCCATCGACCGACGACGACGCCCAACCGGCACTTCAATTGACCAGTCAAGCGGTTGAAGAGGATAGGCGCTCTCGTCTATCGAGCTATAGCGAGGGATAAAGGTCTTAACCTCGTGGCCTTGTTTTACGAAAGCTCTCGGCAGCGCCCCCAGCACATCTCCCAACCCACCCGTCTTGGCAAACGGCGCCATCTCTGACGCAGCTACCAGAATTTTCATCTCAAACCTTTTCCCCGACCTTGTCACGTTCGACGGTCCTGGCGCCAATGGCTGGGTCGGTTTCTCTGAGGAAGGCCGCCGCTTCCTCGGGTGGGGTAGGGTTGATATAGAACCCCGAACCCCATTCAAAACCAGCCACCTTGGTCAGCTTGGGAATGATTTCAAAGTGCCAGTGGTAATACTCATGATGATCTTTGGAAATGGGGCGCGTGTGCAGTACATAGTTGAACGGCGGGTCGTTCAGAGCCACTTTCAACCTACCCAAGGTATCCTTGAAACTCTTGGCCAGAACCGTAAAGTCCGACTCACTCATTTCCAGAAAGCTTGACTGATGCGTTTTCGGCAGAAGCCAGGTTTCAAATGGAAAGCGAGGGGCAAACGGCTCGATAGTGATGAAGGAGTCATAATCCATCACCACCCGTTCTCTGTCCTTAAGTTCCTGTCGGATGATGTCGCAATACACACACCTTTCTTTGAACTCGAAGTATCGCTTTGATCCATGAATCTCCTCGAGAACCTTCTTGGGAATGATCGGCGTGGCAATAAGCTGGCTGTGAGAATGCTCCAGTGAAGCCCCCGCCGCCGCCCCGTGATTCTTAAACAGAATGATATATTTGAAGCGACGGTCACGCTCCAAGTCCATCATCCGTTCCCGATAAGCCCAGAAGACATCCCGAACCTCGCCCTCTGACATGTCTACCATGTCTCGCCCATGCTGGTTTGTCTCGATAATAACCTCATGAGCCCCAACGCCGTTCATCTTGTCATACAAGCCCTGGGGTTCCCTCGTAAGGGGGCCTTCAATCATCAGAGCCGGGTATTTATTCGGGAACACTCTCAGCGTCCAGCCGGGTTTGTTGGGCTCAGTGCCGGGTTTGCGATAGGCGAGGATTTCCGGTGGGGTGTTCTCTTCGTGGCCGGGGCAAAACGGACAGAGCCGGGCAGAAGTGCTTTTCGTCACCGTGCTAAACGAGCTGGGACGCTTCCCTCGCTCTGTTGAGATTATCACCCAACGGCCTATAACAGGATCTTTTCTCAGTTCGGGCATTGCCACTCCAGTTCAACGTTAAATTATACGATCGCTGCTATCAGTTGTCAACAGACGCTTTATCATCTGCGCGCCATCACGAGCGGCAGGTGTTAGCTACGGTTGAAATCCATAATTCCGTCGTCGCAGGTTAAATCATCGAAGATTACCTGTAACATACGAATCTCCGCGTCCGACAGCAAACAGTTGCGGCGCCCAGCGGCTTTCCGAGCTGTTGCCAGCGCCTTTTCGAGCTGATAAGGCTCATACTCCTTCGAGTCACCCCAACTGAAAGACGGCACCTCCCTGTCGGTCACCAGAGTCCCCCCGAAGATGTTACAGCAGACCCCAATGTTGATTCCCGTATTCAAGAGGACCCCGATCCCGAACTTCGTGTGATCACCGATAAACGAACCAACCTTAATCGAACCGGAATCAATCTGCTCCCCGTCGAGAGCCACCCGAATGTTAGAGTAATTGTTTTTGAGATCGGAATTGGTAGTCATCGCTCCGAAATTCACCCACTGTCCCACGTAGCTGTGGCCGATGAAACCAGCGTGGTACTTGTTAACGTAGGCATGAAAGACTGATTCCTCCACTTCTCCTCCGACTCGACAGGTGTGGCCAATAGACGAACCGGTGATCTTACCCGCCAGTACAACAGTGTTGGGACCGATATAGCATGGCCCGACAACCGCCGAATGCGTTTCAACTCGAGCGTTGTTGTCGATGTATACGGGACCCCGGGAAGCATCCACAGCCGCCCCCGCAAGTATCCTGACACCGTTACCCAGAAATACGTTGTTGTGA